>FWPU01000116.1_pt1 | contig 245664 bp, 279 predicted proteins | sample 2228361 | NCBI WGS metagenome assembly FWPU01 (sample SAMEA103939777, study PRJEB20133) | metagenome
ATATCTCTGGATGGCGCAGCGGAAGCTCTATCATTTCTCTGACTTTTTGAATCTCTTCCTTTAGGCCGCCAATGTCTTCGTATGTTACCTGGGGAAGGCCTCTGGCTGCTTGGGTTCTCTCTACTATCGAGAATTTGGTTTTTTGCGTAACAATAGCAGCATTTTCTGGACCAATAGCAGGAGTTATGCTGCCAATTTCAAACGTCAGCCTTCCTCCAAAGTAGGGAATCATGACATTGTCGCCCTTTACGACAGAAGTGCCTTCGAGCGCGTCGGTAAGATACCTCTCGTCGATCGGCGGGATCGGCTCGAGAGGGGCCGCAGTAACTCTTTCAGCTTGGATTGTCTTTGCCTTTTTCACGGTTACATTGTCGCCTATCGCAGTGCCTGCGTTGTTCCTGACAAGGCCATCAATCCTGATGATGCCTTTTTGCTCGTCCGATGGGTAAAGCGGAAGGATCTTTGCCACCGTCCTGCGTTTGCCCTTGATCTCAATGATGTCACCTGTCCTGACGCCAAGCGAGTCCATGGTGTCATAGTCGATTCTGGCGATCCCCCTGCCCACGTCTCTGGTATACGATTCCAGTACCTTGAGCGAAACTGTGCCATGCGGGCTCATTATTTGTTGTACCCCACAGCAAATATTGCCAAGAATTGCTAATGAATGTTAAGACAGAAGGAGCGGGTCCTTTTGCTTTTTACTTGTACAAAAATTCCAAATTTTTCAAGCGTTGTAAAACAATATGATAATAATGCTGGTCGGTCTATGTTACATAATGTATCAAAGGTCTGGCTGGCATTCCTTGGTCTGGCAATAGCTGTCCTTGTAGTAGGGATGGTTATAGCGGTCAATGCCCGCGAAAACCGCATCCTTCGTACGAGGAACTTCCTGACTAGGTGTTGACCAACAACACAGAAGACCTGCCAGAGGTCAAGGCTTTTCTTGCAAAATATCCTGATGCAGATGCCCATACCGATAGAAGCGGCAGGCTGGTAGTGGACTATAGGCAGGATTATCTTGAAGTCATGCTTAACAGAATCGGCACAGAATACTATCCTTACATATAACTGCGGATATTATAAGTCCCTGAGGGTATACCGGAAGAAATGTTTGTAGGTTGTTATAATACCAATGATAAATGGATAGTAGAACGTAACGACGATAACGTCATCTCCTTTCTGCAAACGGAAACATGCTTCAGTTAGCGTTGCGACCGATTTTTATACCTGAAACGTGAATAAAACGATGACATATGAAAGGCGAACAGAAACTAAAGTCGATTTCTGTACTTGTGCCACTGGAGAGGGTGCAGGCCAGCCTTTCTGAAATCGGGTTCCTGCTTGATGACACCGTCACGATTGTTGCTGACGGCAAGTTCTGGAACAAGATGCTGTACGTCAAGGGCGACGAGACGATAAGCGTCTCTGAAGAGATCGGCGACGCCTACCCAAAGGACCCGATCATTACCATCTGTGGTTCAAAGATGACGATCTCCCAGGTAGTCAAGGGTGTTGGTGGTTAGTAAGTATATGCCGCTGTACGAATGCAACGAGCACCAGTTTGTTGAAAACATCCGGCGCCTGCTAGAGTCGAAGGAAAAGTTTCTTGTCAACCGCAAGATAACGCTCCATGACGACGCAAGGTACGGGCCGGCCACCATGCCGGATTCCGAATTCAAGCGTTATGAAACAATATGCACGAGAAAGTCTGCCAATTCCACCGTCTATGCAAAAGTGCCGTTTGTCGACAGCTTCCACGGAGGCAGGATGTACGATGAGGGCGAAAATCTGCATGCAGCAAGCGCGCTGATGTTTCCAAGGATGTCTGTTCCCTACTACAGGGTGGAATACTCTGTAAATGTGTGGGGCGGGACCTACTTTTTCGCGTTCGACGCGCTGTTCAACCCAGAGATAGTGATCGAAAAGCGGACGGGCAGAAAGTTTGGCAAGTCAGGGGCGCTGGTGCACGTTCTGCGCTACAACCCGCCGGAAGAGCGGGTGCTTGCAATCAACCTGCCAAAAGAAGTGATGGTGTTTGATGTCAAGCACATGGTAAGAGTCATCGATCATTCTTCAAACTTTTAGCATCCACTTGAAAAAGGGCTCTAGCGAGCTTTTGAACGGCAGCGACTGCCTGTCTTTTACGTTAAAGCCGAGCAGGAGCATCCTCCCTTCAAGTCTGTTCTTGAGGGACGCCGACAGCTGCTCGCCCTTGAATGGATGGAAGAGCTCGAAAAAGAACCCTTGCTTATGGTACGCGACATGCTGCGCAAAGCAGTCAGATAGTATAGCCGGGTCACCGGCAACTCGGCTATCCAAATCTGCCTGGGCGCCGCTATCGACCACTATTTGGAGCGATCTCTTGGTATAGTTCTCCCGCGTGAATCTGGCATCCATCTTTTGGGGCGTGGCAGCGTAGAGCCGGATGTCCCTTGCCACCTGCTCGACGGTCGTCTTGGCAATGTCGGTTGCAGCCTTGACCTCGGATTCTGGAACCCCATAGTCCTTGCCAAAAAGGTAGAATGCCGCCATCAACTCGTCCTTTCTTATGAATGGGAAATCTACTTTTGCCGCCATGAACTGCTTTATGCGGAATGAAATGTCGGGCGGCATGAATATGCCCATGTACGAGTCAGAGACTACAGGCAACTCTGCTATCCAATAGTAGCATATGCGAGAGATATAAAACAAGAGAAAAGAAGAGGAAGAGTGTTAGTTAGTGCGCATGAGGTGGTGGTGCGCTTCCCTTTGCCAAAGCTTCGTTGAACGTTCCTGAAGCCTTTTCATGGAACTCTAGATTCGACTGGTCTACCTTAATTGCTTGGGGAGGACATACAGAGACGCATGCCATGCACCATATGCAATCATGTTCCCTTATTGGGTCTGCCTTGTCTGTGTAGTCCTTGCGCTCTTCTTTGACAGAGCTGCCAGTGCCAGCAAATACTTGGTTGTGTGCGTCCTTTGCTGGGACATCGTGCTCGGTCCTGTACCACTGGAATACTTGCACTGGACAGGCTTCGATGCACGCGCCGTCAGCGACACAAGCGTCCCAATCCACTGCGACCATCGTGCCGCTAACACCAAGCGGGACCAGCTCCTCTCCCCTGTGCTCATAAGCTGCCTTGACCTCTTCGTTTTCAGCAGCTTCTTTGGCAGCTCCCGGACCCCACCTATAGTGGAAGTGCTCGCCATCTGCGTGCTTGATCTTGCCTATCACCTGATGATTCCTTGGAAAGTCTGGATCTATTGGCATTCTTTCTCAAAACTAATCAAGTCATATATTATATAAACTCTTTTTTCTTGGGCTCCTGCAAGTCGCGAGACAATAACGCGCCCAAACATGACAGTACAGCATTGGTGCAGCGTTTAATAGTGATGCATTACCGGCAATAATAATCACCGGGCATGGAGCCTTCCGTATTTCTCGCAGTTTTCCCGTATGCTTTTCTCGCTAGCTTTCCTGTATTTGGCATCATCCTTGTGACAAAGTGGGAGCTTGATGACCGCCGAAAGAGCAGGCGGTAGTAGCGCCTATGTGACCTTTTCAAAGAGCACGTTAAGCTCGTGGTTCATGAGCTTGGCTTTTGCAAGCTTCATCCCGGCAGTTGCAACGGGCAGCGGGACAATGTTGGCTACCTGCCCCACAGGCGTCCTGACGGTTATTGTGAGCTGGTCGCCGTAGCGCTCGATGGAAAAGTCGTCCTTCTCTGTGAACGGCACCTGCACTGTCATGTTGATGGCAGCGCCCTCGTTTACAAAGAGGTACGGCTTGCCCCTGTAGAATATCTTGGCCGGGTCGTCACTGCCAAAGAGCACCTCGCCGTGTTTTCTCAGCATTTCGACGCCGCGAAGCTCTGTGCCGTAGAGCTGCACCTCCTTTACGGGCAGCGGGTAAAAGTTGGCCTTGGCGTCTTCCACCTTTGATCGCTGATAGCTGGCCCACTTTGCATAGTATTCATCGGACGAGCCGGCCATTATCTTGTTCACCACCGCCATGTCGACGTTGATGCCGTAGAGACTTGCAGACATGAGCGCCCTCTTGGCGTTTTCTATGCTGAATGTGTCAGGGTTTGCGACGAGCCTGATGCTTGCGGTGTCATTGTCCCTTATGATCTTGGCAAGCTCGTCAAGCCTATCCAGAAAATCCATCTCGCTCTTTATCACGTCCCTGCTTGGGGCGGGTATCTTGGCTACTGGCTGGAACACCTTTGCAAAGCCAGAAAAGAGGCCGGCAAGGCCCGTCAGCTTGCGCCCAATACTTCCGACCAGCTTGGGGAAGTACAGGTAGCGTAGCGCTTCGCCGGAGGCCGGCATATCAAGCACCACTGCGTCAAACGACTTTGTGCGCTCGATCTCTTCTATCTTGAGCAATGAAAACAACTGCGTCATGCCCGGCAGCATTGCAATCTCGTAAGCGAGCGTCTCGTCGATCCCCTTTGCAGAGAATATCGACGCCATGTACGACAGTATCGGGTCGTACTGCTTGCTCATTTCGGTCACCGGGTCTATCTGCAGCGCAGCAAGGTTTGGGAGCACCTGCTTCTGATCGTAACTGCCGCTGATGTCTTGCATCATCAAGGCGTCGCTTAGCGTGTGCGCCGGGTCTGCCGAGATCACAATCGTCCTATAGCCCCGCTCGGCCATATTGATCGCAGTCGCGCACGAAGTCACTGTCTTGCCCGTGCCACCCTTGCCAGTGTAGATAATGAGCCTCAACGATGGAAAAAGAAGTGTACAAGCCAATAAAAGAGTTTGGCAATTATCCTAAATGATCTATATCAGACAGATCAGTCAGAATTTTTGCCCTGACATGCGTGTATGAGATTCTATGATCACAGAAAAGATTTTTTAGCTGACGTACGCCCGCTCTGCGTGCTGCGTAACGTCGAGCCCGATGTCCTCCTCTTCTTCCCTGACCTTTAGCCCTATCGTGGCGTTTATTACCTTCATAATGACCACTGTCCCGCCAAATCCAAGAGCAGCTGCCACTGCCACGCCAAGCGCCTGGATTGCAAGCTGCATCGGGTTGCCGTACAGCAGCCCGTCCGGCCCGGCAGGGTTTATGAGCGTGCTTGCGACAAGGCCTATTGCCAGAGAGCCGACGATGCCTGTCACGCCGTGCACAGAGCTGACGTCAAGCGCATCGTCTATCTTCCAGTGCTCCTTGAGGAGCAGGATGGCATAATATGACGCGAGGCCCAGCGCGATTCCCAGAATGAATGAGTTTTGCGCGCTGATAAAGCCGGCAGCTGGGGTCACGCCTGCAAGCCCGGCAATTGCGCCGTTAATGACCGCGGTTGTTGAAGGCTTGCCCGACCTCTTCCACGAGAGCAAGATCCAGACCATTGCCGATGTGGCAGAACCTATGTGGGTCACAAGCAGCGTGTTGGCTGCGAGCGCGCCTGACGCAAGAACGCTCCCGGCGTTAAAGCCGAACCAGCCGATCCAGAGCAGAGTCGCGCCAATGACTGCGAGGGGAATGTTGTGGGGTACCATGATGTCTGGCCCGAAATTCTTCCTGCGCCCAAGCACCAGCGCGGCCGCAAGCGAGCCGAGGCCCGCGCTCGTATGGATGACGATGCCGCCCGCAAAGTCGAACACGCCCATGTCTGCAAGCCAACCTCTTCCCCAGATCCAATGCGCAAGCGGGTAGTAGACTAAGATGCTCCACGCGATAATGAACACGAAAAATGAGCTCCACTTCATGCGCTCTGCAAACGCGCCGGTGATCAAAAGCGGGGTAATGACTGCAAACATCATCTGGTATGATGCAAACGTCACGCCAGGGATAGTGGGCGCATAGTCAAGGCTGTCGTTAAAGGGCACGTTGTTAAAGAACAACCAGTCAAGTCCTCCGATAAAGCCGCCCTGCGACGGGGCGAAAACAAGAGTGAAACCAATTACGAACCAGAGGATTGAAAGGATTGCGAGGCCGGAAAAAGTCTGCATGATTACTGACAGCGAATTTTTGGCCCTTATCAAACCAGCTTCAAAAAATCCGAGCGCCGGTGTCATCATCATGACAAGGCCGGTGGAGATTAACATCCACGTAGTGTCTCCCGTATCGATCGGCATTTCCGACCCTTAGTAGGTCAACATATAATATAAAAAGGCTACGAAAATTATGTTATTATCCTATTCTACGACTATTATGATATATTGCTCTTCTCAAGCACCGCCTTCAGGCTGCTGGCAATGTGGTCAATGTCAGCCTCACTCACATATGGATGCACTGGCAGGGAAAGCACGTGGTCCGCGCACCAGTCAGTCGCCCGCAAGCTTGTCCTGGGCGCCACCTGCATGTAGTAGGGCGTCTTGTGCGCCGGCGGGTTGTAATAGATGGTCGCGCCGATGTTGTCCTTGACGAGCGCATTCTTTATCCTGTCGCGGCTGCCGTTCTGAAATGCTACTGTATAGAGGTACCAGTTGAATTTCTTGTCGGCAGTCTCCTCCGGGATCTTTATTCCGTGCTTTTTGGCAGACGGGAACAAAAGCTTGCTCATCAGCTCTGCGTTGCGCCTCCTGATCTGGAGCATCTTGTCAAGCTTTTGCATCTGCACTTTTGCAACAGCCGCGCTCAGTTCTGGCAGGCGCAGGTTCAGCCCTAGGACTCTGGTGTCGTAGCCCTCCACCATGCCATGGTTCCTTATCATCTTGAGCCTGTCTGCCAGCTCGTCGCTGTCTGTTGCGACCGCGCCACCCTCACCGGCAGTCAGCACCTTGCTTGCATACATCGAGAAGCAGCCCATCACTCCAAACGTGCCGGTCTGTTTCTTTTTGTAGGTCGAGCCAAGCGACTGGCACGCGTCCTCCACGACATCAAGGGCGTGTTTGTCTGCCAGCTCGCCTATCTCGTCCATGTCGGATGGGTGGCCGTAGAGGTGCACCGGGATCACCACTTTGGCTCTTTTCGTGATTTTTTTCTTCAGGTCAGAAACGTCGATGGTATAGTCATCCTTCTTGACGTCGACAAACACGGGTCTGCCGCCGGCCGCTACAACGGCGTTGGCGGTGGCTACAAAAGTAAACGATGGGATGAGCACTTCGTCGCCCTGCTTTATGCCAGCGGCCATCAGCGCGGCATGGAGCGCGGCAGTGCCCGAGTTGACAGATACCACGTGCTTGGCCTTCAGGTAGCTCTTCATCTGAGATTCAAAGTCGCGCACGCGCCTGCCGCCGTCGCGGGCTGCAGTCGTGAGCGCGTTTTCTTCAAGCACGCTTGCCACTTCGCGCTTTTCTTCTTCGCCTATCCAGGGCTTATTTATTGGGATCATGTTTGAAGATACAGTGTGGGTGGTCAATGCCATATCATATAGCATTTTTGTTTATAATGGGTCCTATCGCCTAGAAGCAAAAATCGTAATGATTAAAAGCAAAGGCTGGTTTATCCATGATAATTTCAGTTCAGCGCCTGTAAAGGTGTAAAAATTCGGTACAAAATGCGCCTGAGCGTCTAGTCTATGCTGTTCCCATTATATGGACTTTATATTACTTTGTCCCCATTAATAGAGCGCCAATCTAGTATTTTTCTATATATTGCCATTGCATAATGGCTTTTAATATTTAAAGAATCTTCTAGTAAGATGAACGGAAAAAAAGTCCTGATCGTTGGCATCGACGGTTACATTGGCTGGAGCTTGGCGATGCACCTCGCAACAAGGGGGCACAGCGTTGCAGGAATTGACAATTACTCTCGAAGAAGAAATGTTGCAAAAGTTGGATCAGTATCGGCTACTCCAATCCGCGAAATGGATGAGAGGATACACGTCTTTAATATGGCATATCCAGACGCCAGGGGCGCTATCGCCTTTAAAGAAGGAGACTTGCTGGACTATAGCTTTGCAAGGGACTACATCAAGTGGTTCAAGCCAGACACCATAGTCCACCTAGGGGAACAGCCCTCCGCCCCGTTCAGCATGGTTGACAGAGAGCACGCCGTATATACGCAACATAACAACGTGATTGGAAACCTCAACCTGCTCTACGCGATCAAAGAAGTTGTTCCTGACTGCCACCTGCTAAAGCTTGGAACGATGGGCGAATACGGATATGATACCGAGCTTGAAATCCCGGAAGGATTCTTTGAAATTGAATACAAAGGGAAAAAGGCAACAATCCCGTTCCCGAGAATGGCCGGCAGCTGGTACCACTGGAGCAAAGTGCACGACTCGAACAACATAATGTTTGCGTGCAGGCTCTGGGGCCTGAGATCTACGGATGTCATGCAGGGGATAGTCTATGGCACAAGGACAAAGCAGATGATTTTGGATGAGCTGCTGACAAGGTTCGACTTTGACGAATGCTTTGGCACGGCCATAAACAGGTTCTGCGCGCAAGCTGCCATCGGCCACAAGCTTACTCCGTATGGCAAAGGCGGCCAGACAAGAGGATACTTGGCGCTGACGGATTCCATACAGTGCCTCACGATAGCGACAGAGAACCCACCAGAGAAGGGCGAATACCGGGTGTTCAACCAGCTGGACACGGTCTACAAGATCAACGATCTCGCAAAGACGGTCCAGCAAGTAGCCGGCAAGAAAGGAATGGATGTTGAAATCGAGCCGGTGGATAATCCAAGGGTCGAGAAGGAAGAGCACCATTACAAGGTCAAGGCAGAGAAGCTCAGGAATCTAGGGTTCAGGCCGACTAGGACGCTGGAAGAAGAAGTGGACATTATGCTCACCGATCTGATGCGGTTCAAGAAGAGGATACTTGCAAAGAAAGAAGTGATAATGCCAAAGCCATACTGGAAACAAGTAAGCCAACCTCCAATCCTTACACGGTAGGATCACCGACATGCGACACAGCAGGTAGATTGCATGACAAGGACTTTCGTAGGTGGGATATTTGCCACAGTGGCAGTTCTAGTCGTTGGCGTGGCCATCGCTCTGCCGCCGTTCTTGCAGCCACCCCGGGGTCCTCCAGTCATGCTTGCTTTCAGCATCATAAATGAAAATAATGACGTTCCATATTGGTGCTCAGAAGTATCCGACATTCTGAAGAAGAACAATCTGGATGCCGTGGTATTCTTCTCAGGGATAATCGCCGAAAATCATCCGCAATGTGTAGCCTCATTTGGCGAGAATGTCGACATCGGAAGCAGCACATACAACTATGGGAACCTCACTGCAATAGCAGATTATTCGGAACAGCTCAAGGAAATACTGGACGGCAAAAATGCAGTTGACCTCGCAGGAGATCTCAACTCCAAATCGTTCCGAGCGCCGTATGGCAGCACGGATGAAAATATTTACTCGCTCTTGGCCCGTTCTGAAATACTCGCTGATTTCTCCTATACTGATCGCTATCACAAATACCATGAGGGCAACTTCATCTGGTTCAGGGTTACTGTTTACAACGCGTCGTCAATTTCTGGGGCATTCATCCGAGACTTGCAGTATGACGAAAATGACAGGCCAATCCAAATTGACATAGATAACACTGTACCGCTGAGCAAGGTCCAAGAAATCGTTGACGCACTAAAAGACAAGCGGGCAAATTTCCTCAATGCATCAGAGCTGACCGGCATCGAACTAACTGTGAGAGGAGGCAGACAATAGCTTGCAAGTACAGGATCTACAGAAGTTCGAAAATACCCAGACCATCGATGAGAATGGAAGAATTGTAGTAAAAAAGTACGCCAAGGCATTGCGGTTTCTTTTCTTGAGCGGTCTTGTGTCATTCCTTGTGATAGGAGGGTACAGTACACTTGATTTGAACAATCCCTTCATGATTTATTCAACTATAGTTCCTATCCACTCTGTCCTTATCCTGATAGTTGCTTGGGGTGTATACAGGGACCCTGCAAAAGGGCAGGTGAGCAACGATCTGGTATCTGTAGTAATACCGATCTATAACCAAAAATCCATGATTAGACTCGTAATTGATTCGATATTTCAGTCTACATACCAGAACATAGAGGTCATAGCAGTGAATGACGGAAGCAAAGACGGAACAAAGGAAGTCTTGGACGAGCTTGCACATAAATACCCTAAGCTCAAAGTTCTTCACAAAAAGAACGCAGGGAAAAGAAAAGCTATCGGAACGGGCTTTATGATGTCAAGGGGCAAGTATGTTGTGTTTATTGACTCCGACAGCATTGTCCATCGAAACGCAGTAGAACAATTCGTAAAGACATTCAACAGCGACAAACAGATTGGAGCAGTCGTAGGAAATGCAAAAGTCTGGAATGCAAGCAAAAACATCATGACAAAACTACAGTCGGTCTGGTATGATGTACAATTCAACATACATAAAACTTGCGAGAGCACGTTTGGCCTTGTCATTTGCTGCTCCGGTTGCTTGTGTGCCTACAGGCGCGAAGCAATAAGCGAGTTTATTCCACGCTGGACTAATGCCAAGGTCATCATAGGCGACGATAGAGAACTGACATCATTCGTGACGGCAAAGCCATGGTCAAAGCCTGAACTGCTTTCCCATTTTGCACAAACAAACTTGGACAGGGCATCAAGATATGACGATGCCGAAGACCGGGTTCTTACCGCGCAAACGCTTGTGCAATGGAAGGCAGTATATGTCGCATCAGCAGTAGTATTTACCGACGTTCCTGAAAAATTCAAGGGATTCATAAAGCAGCAAGTTAGGTGGAAGAGGGGTTACCTTCGGGCCCAGTTCTTTGTAAGCTCGTTCTTCTGGCACAATAACCCGCTCATGGTGTTCATATTCTATCTTGAATTTATGGCATCACTCACCATGCCACTGATCATATTCACTGTACTTGTGTACGAACCTTTCTTTAGAGGCGAATACATGTTCAGCATCTTTTTTGCGGCATCACACCTAGTAACTGGACTAATCGAAGCGCTGGATTCAAAGTTTAGAAACCCCAATGATTCTGTCTGGAAATACAAGCCGATGATGAATGTGCTGTCAACAACGGTACTATCGTGGCTGGTAATCTATTCCTGGCTTACACTGAAGACTGATAAGTGGGGAACTAGATAGATGATTCGTCTTGCAGCTTCTTCCTTCGAGATTGTGTGCAATTCTGATCAGCTTTACCCAAATTCAAAACAACAGCTATTATCCGGTTATGTGTGTGTAGACAACAACAATTCAACATCCTTCCAAGTGTTAAGAGATCTGTGCTTCAGAGAAGCAGTTGACGAGGTTGTCATCGTTTGCCGCGGTTATGCTTTTTCATTGATGGGAGTATCGTTTAGCGACAACAATTTGCACTGCTAGGTGCATCTCACACTTTCAAATTTCAAGCCAAAGACGTACATTTGGAAGGACTGTTTGGTCAATAACAATTCCACAATCTAGAAAATTCTTCTATATTTTCACTACAACAGGATAATATAGACATTTCTATTCAGAAGTAATAATACTATGGCAAGCTCGATGGTTTTTTGCAGGCTATGCAAGATACCTCTTGCTCATAAAGAACAATTCATAGGCCATCACGTGATCTCCCACGAATTCAGCACCAAAGACGCTGAACATGCATGGCGTCTGACCACCGAAGATCCCATTTTCCATTCGAGAAGAGGAGGTTTCTCTCGCAGATGATGCTGTGCATGAAATGCTATCGCAAAATCGGAATAGCGTACAATGAATTGTGCTATAGTTGCTATAGGCGGATCCGAAGAATACCTGCGAACAAAATCTTGGAGAGGAGCAACCTTGTCAATGATTAAGCGCTGCATTTATTGTGGTGCCTCAGTAACCATCACAAACAAGGAGGAAGACTCTTTTCGATCTCGCGGCATTAATCTGATCATGTTGCGTGTTTCATGCTCATCCTGCAGTGACCAGAAAATACAGCCCATGCAATCAGAGGACAGTTGATCGGCCACATGATCCACAGCTACGAAATGAAGTATGAGAAGCTGGATGCAATATGGCAATCGATCCTGTAAAGGTTAAGGCCGCAGACTTTATCAATGATGGCGGCACGATAAAGGCAATAAACGGCACAACAAGTACTGTAGACAGTTCTAGCACCTCGGCGGCAACGGTTATCCAGTATGCTATAGATAACCTGCCTACCACTGGCGGCAGAATTCACATGAAATCTGGTACCTATACCATAACTTCTACGATAACCGTCAATAAGGCAGGAATAGGTATCCAAGGTGAGGGTGACGGAACACTACTACAATGCAATGGCTCGGCTGTAAGTCCGATGTTTGCTATGGCAGACACTACAAAGAGATCGTTTAACAATTTTGAAAATTTCAGAATGCAAAGTACATCGCTGGGTAATGGCTTGGCATTCAATACCTCGTATTTCACTAGGTCCGTTTTTCAGGCTTTAGAGTGAACGATTTTAATCAAGGCTTTCTACAGACTACCAGCACCAATTATAATATTTTTAAAGATATTCACATAAACGTTAGGGGTGTTGGTGGTTTTGATATATCACTTGAGACAGATTGCAACGATAATCTTTTGGAATTTGTAAGAGTTCAGTCAAGCGATGATGGCAATGTAACAGGTTTCCTTATGAAGGGCTTTAGTAATACTTTGATGAAATGTACTGTAGAAGGCGGAACCACCGACCCTTCAATAGGGCTTGATGTTGCTGCCATAACACATGACACTGTATGCATTGGATGCTAGAAGCAAATAAGACAAATCTTAGTTTGGCATCAGGTGTAGAAGGCTTCGGTTTCCTAGGTGGCAATATATCAAATGGTGTTATTGCCAATATTACAAACAATGGTGCAATAAAACCATTCTTTGCAACCAGACTGAACTTTGAACCATACGCAAGAATCCCTATAGATACCAAAGCGGGTGCACTAACTACCGCAGATGTCCCACAAGGCACTTTTGCAGTAATACATGACACGACTGGTGGAACGTACAAGCTTTATGCTAACATATCTGGAACACTTCGTTCTGTTGGTTTAGTCTAACAAATATCAAGCGTTTAGTTCTCTTATTCAAAGAGTTCATGCTATGGCGCTATACGAAATCGCAAGAGTCCGTTAAATCTCTGGATTCAACGACTAAGATTCTGTAAAATCTTCGTCAGATATGTAATCCTTAAGGTAAGAAACCCTCTGACGATAATTGACAGGGCTATACTGAATTAATACTTTTAAGTTAATTAATGTTCATGTATCGCTTCAGGTAGCAAGAGCTTGCTATCCGATCTGGATAATAACAAGTATTATAATCTCAAAGTTATGGCACAGAGGACTCGGCTCGCCCTAAAGCCGCACGATTCAGACCTGAAAAAGAACCTTCTCTTCCACTGCGACAACCTTGACTGCATCAATTACCTGCAAAAGCATGGCTTTGAAAGCAAGATCGATCTTGTCTACATCGACCCACCTTTTCTTAGCGGCGAGCGCTACTTCCGCCGCGTCGACAACGACAGCAACCTTGCGTTTGAAGACCTCTGGAAGCGGAGCAAGTACCTTGAGATGATGCACAAGCGCCTTGCCGAGATCCGCAAACTCTTGTCAAAGGACGGCTCCATTTTCGTTCATCTGGACTGGCACGCCGTCCACTATGTCAAGGTCATGATGGATCGCATCTTTGGCCCTGAAAACTTTAGGAATGAAATTATTGTAAAGCGCGGCAGGAGGAAGAACCTCCAGTACCAGTTCGAGTCGATAGACAGGATGCACACCGCCTACGACTCGATACTATGGTATTCCAAGTCGGCAGAGACAAAGTTCGCCCCGCCGCTTGCAAAGCACCATTCAAAGGCAAAGTGGATGGGGTTCTGGAGCAACGTCAATAGGCCGACCATGCGCTACGAGATCTTTGGCGTCAGGCTGGTAAGGGGGCAGTGGAAGTGGGCAAAAGAGAGGGCGCTAAAAGCAGTTGAGAACTATCGCCTGTACGAGCAGAAATTCTCCAGCATGATGACGCTTGAAGAATACTGGGAATCGACCGGCAAAAAACTGGAATTTGTGCGCAAGCGACCGGGCGTGAAATATGCCGAGTACTGGATACCGCCCAAGACGCACAGGATAATCGACAATGTCTGGCTAGACATACAGGCGTACAACTACTCCACCGGCTATGGCACTGAAAAGCACGCCCAGCTTTTGGAGCGCATAATAGGCCAGTTCTCAAAGGAGGACGGCCTTGTAGCAGACTTTTTCTGCGGCTCAGGCACGACACTTGCCATCGCTCAAAAGCTGGGCCGTCGCTGGATCGGCTGCGACTCGTCGCCGGCTGCAATCGCAGTCACCAAAAAGCGCCTTGGCAGCGGCTTTAGCATCGTCAACATTAATTAAACAGAAGTGCTACCGATCTACCAATATATGACCAAGGCGCAGTCTGCCGAGTATGAAAGCCTGCTAAAGAGGCTGCAGGACAAGCTGGGCGGCACTGCCAAGAAGGCAAGGTCAAGGCTTGAAATCCCGACCCCGCAGATAATCTGGGTCGGCAAGAACACTATCTTCCGTAACTTTATGGATTTTCCAAAAGCGCTGCGCAGAGACCCGGAAAAGTTGCTACTGTATCTTAACAAAGAGCTGGCGTCTGCCGGATACATTGCCGGCGAGCGGGTGATATTCCTTGGGCGCAAGACCCCGTCCTCATTTGGCGCGCTGATCGACCGCTACATCAAGGACTATGTCCAGTGCCCTGTATGTGGAAGCCCCGACACGCACACGGAAAAGAGCAAGCCAAAAGTAGCATTCCTCATCTGCGAAGCGTGCGGCGCAAAGTCATCGATAAAGGGCAATTACGCCTAGGCTATAATAATCATATACATCCTGCATCTGGCGAAACCGTCTACTGGTCTGATGGACATTTTACCCACCTGTCAGAATTGACAACACTGTCTATCCGATCTTCCCGATTCCTGAGCTGTGCCAGTCCATAGAGGGGTCTATTACTTTCTTGTATATGCTACCAAGCTTGATTGATATAGTTATGACTGCACGTCGCCGCAGTGGCAATCATACTCATCCTTCATGGAAAAGTATCATACATTATGAAAGTAATCGACAAGTTCCTTTACCTCTTGTTGAGGTATTGACGAAGTCTGGCGGCCGGTTACTGCTACCCAGCGATGACCTTCATAGACAACCGCGCCATTTCCGTAAATCGTCAAAGAATAGTCTGGGCACGTCCCGTAGCATACCGTCCGCTCTAAAGTGATTATTGCAGAGTCATGATCTTTATGCAATGGAATGATGATATTGTTGCCTGCGAAAAATGCAAACAAGATTACAAACGCAGTTCCGACTGCAAGACCAGCCGTTACCGGTGCTGCCAATCGTTCAGCCACAGCCAAATTGACACAAGCCCACCTTTGAAGTTTTTCTCTAGGTTTTTCCAGTCGACAGAAAATCATAATTGTACAGGTCCTTTATCCACGCCTTGATAACAGACGTGTCATTTTGACACGACGCCTTGACCTGCACGTTCATCTCGTGGAACTCGGCCACCTTTTTCTTGATTGCGTGGTTCCTTCCCGCTACGTGCTGCTCGACGGCTGAAGTGCTGATGATTTCGTCGCAGATGTTGCACCTGATCTCCATATATATGCATACAATTGCATTGAACCAGCATTATCTACTGCAATACCAAACCGGCTTGGCGCATTCGTCAGCTATTTTTGATCCGGAGGAGCCGGGTCGCGTATCGTATCAAGCACGTATTTTAGCTCTGGGTCGCTTGTCAATTTTTCCAAGAACCCTCTGACTATCTGCCTGGTGGTGCGCTCTGCTGCGCCTTCTCCTCTATGCTGCACATTTACGACATGGTCGTAGACGAACGGGTGGATGTACAGAGAGCACACGTCGGCGATCCAGCTGAACAGAGTATCCGTAGTCTTGTCTTCTAGCATCGCCTGCCGCTTTTGCTCAAACATCCTCCCGATGACGCGCACGTTGTAGAGGTACATCTTTTTCCCAGTCTTTTGGTCGACACCGGTGAAAAGCACGGAATCGCGATCGTCGTAGATCAGGCCGTAAGAGACGTTGAATGGCATCTTGACGTGTTTTGATTTGGGGGCGTACTCGAAGAGCTCATCCATCAGCGCCTTGAGGAGCGCATAAAATCGTTCGATGCTCTTTTGCTTTTCTTCGTCCCTCTTCTTTTTCAGGCCCACCTCAGGAACTAGGTACTCGCGGGTTAAAAATTGACCGTGTCTGAGAAGGGCCAAATTTTTGTAAAATATGTGAGATGAACCGTCTCAAATACTAAATTTTCATAATTTTCGCCTCATAGCTTGCCCTGTGTCAACTGTTTTCACTACAGAATTCGAGAAAGTTGACTAATGGTGCTAAGTATCAACTAGGAATTATCTCAGCATGACAGCCATAATGTCACTCCACAACGAAACCGCAAGCAGAGGCAACTTCACAACCGGCCAGAGCTGGGGCGCACTGAGGAAGGCATGGAAGGGATATAGGATCGCAAAAGTCCAAGGCGACAACGCTAAGATGAGGGAATATGCGACCAAGATCCGCAAGCTCCAGGGCGAACTGGGAATCAGCGTTGCTTCGTTCCCGCACTTAGGCATCCACTAAGTGCGCGCTCTTTTTCTTTTTATTATTATCTATCCGTAAATCGAGCTGCTGTTGTTTGACAATTGTTGTTTTAGTTTCATCTCAATCTGGCCCTTTGGCATTGCACCAATCATCATATCGACCACCTTGCCGTTCTTAAATATGATCATAGTCGGGATGCTTTGGATCCCAAAGGAAGCCGCGATCATCTGGTTCTCATCGACATTGACCTTGCCAAATGCCACCCTGCCAGAGTATTCTCTTGCCAGCTGCTCGATGGTGGGCGAGACCATCCTGCACGGACCACACCAAGGGGCCCAAAAGTCTACTAGCATGAGGGGATACTTTTCAACCTCGCTCTTGAAGTTAGAGTCAGTTAGCACTATTGGCTCTGAGAGGGCAGACATCATTGCCTTTATGGCTGCCACCTTTTGCAGCTCGGCCATCTTTCTCTGCTTGATCGCCTCAAGCTCATCGTCTGAATTGCTCATGTACTGAGAAATTACACGGCAATGGCTATATTCATTCCTTACGAGGCGATACGTAATTATTGTCTGATTGACTTTTGAGACATGTCTTGGAAAAGGACGAGACTCTAGAGCAACAACAGCCTCATGATGACGAAAAGCCTGTAGAGCAGGACTTGGAAGCGTTGAGGTCAGAGCTCCAGTCGGTCAAGGAGGAATTGAGAAAGGCAAAGGAATCCTCAGATGACAGCCTCAACAAGCTAAAGTATCTCATAGCCGATTTTGACAACTACCGCAAGCAGATGGAAAAGCAGGCCGCCACAAAGGTCGAGACTGCCAAGGCCGAACTGCTGCTTAAATTTCTCAACATACGCGACGACTACTTGAGGGCGCTGTCGGTCGCAAAGCAGGCCAAGACCGAGACTGTCGTCATTGAGGGGCTGGAGGGGATATTGAAGAACATCGACTCACTCCTTGCCTCGGAAGGCGTGAGGGAGATAGAGACGGTGGGCACGCCCTTTGATCCCAACGTGCACGACGCCATCGCCTATTCGGCACGTGACGACATAGAAGAGAACACCGTGACTGCCGAGATCCGGAAGGGCTACATGCTCAACTCCAAAGTGCTCAGGCCAAGCCTAGTCGAAATCGCCAAGAAGATAGTTAAAAATAGTGTTTCTGACACTACAAAGGAAGACACAGGTGATATAACATAATATGGGCAAGATAATAGGCATTGATCTTGGAACTAGCAATTCGGCGGCCGCAGTCATGATAGGCGGCAAGCCGACAATAATACAGGCTGCAGAAGGTACATCGATAGGCGGCAAGGCGTTCCCGTCGGTGGTGGGATTCACCAAGGACGGCCAGCTTATCGTAGGCGAGCCGGCGCGCCGGCAGATGATATCGAACCCTGAAGGGACCGTCATTGCAGCAAAGCGCAAGATGGGGACCGATTTCAAATTCAGGGTGTTTGGCAAGGAGTACACCCCGCAGCAGATATCATCGTTCATTCTACAAAAGATCAAGCGCGACGCAGAGGCATTCCTTGGCGAAACTGTCGACAGGGCAGTGATCACGGTTCCAGCGTATTTCAACGACAACCAGCGGCAGGCGACCAAGGACGCAGGCGAGATCGCCGGCCTGCAGGTGGTCAGGATAATCAACGAGCCGACTGCCGCGTCGCTTGCGTACGGCCTTGACAAGGCAAACAAGGACCTAAAGATCATGGTCTTCGACCTTGGCGGAGGGACGCTTGATGTCACAATAATGGAGATGGGCGGCGGCGTGTTCCAGGTAAAAAGCACTTCTGGCGACACGCAGCTTGGCGGCACAGATATGGACAACACACTTGTCGAATATGTCGTAAATGAATTCAAGAAGCAATCCGGCCTTGATGTCAGAAACGATAAGGCGGCCATGATGAGGATCAGGGAGGCCGCAGAAAAGGCCAAGATAGAGCTTTCAAATGTGGTTACCACAGAGATCAACCTGCCCTTCCTCGCGTATGACCCGCAGTCCGGGCCCAAGAACCTGATACTGCAATTAACAAGGGCAAAGCTTGAAGAATTGCTCAAGCCGATAATCGAGCGGTGCAGGCAGCCGATGCTGCAGGCCATGCAGGACGCCAAACTGACGGCGGCAGACGTGGACAAGATAATCCTGATCGGCGGGCCAACGAGGATGCCGATGGTGAGGCAGTTCGTGGCGTCGGTCATGGGCAAGGAACCGGAGCGGGGCATCGACCCGATGGAGGCGGTAGCGATGGGCGCTGCCGTGCAGGGCGCGATTATCGCCGGCGACGTTTCTACCGACATACTGCTTGTGGATGTGACTCCGCTGACGCTTGGAGTAGAGGTGCTCGGCGGACTGAAAGAGCCGCTGATTGAGCGCAACACTACGATCCCGACCAAGAAGAGCAAGGTGTTCACCACTGCAGCCGACTACCAGACGGCGGTGACTATACATGTGGTGCAGGGCGAACGGCCTATGGCAAGCGACTGCGTGTCGCTTGGCATGTTCAACCTGTCAGGCATACCGCCGGCTCCAAGGGGAGTGCCCCAGATAGAAGTGACGTTTGACATTGACGCAAACGGCATACTGAACGTTGCGGCAAAGGACATAGCGACCCAGAAGGAAGCCAAGATAACGATAACCGCTAACAACAAGCTGTCAAAGGACGAGATCGAAAAACTAAAGCGCGAATCAGAGCAGTTCGCCGAGGCCGACAAGAAAAAGAAGGAGGAGGCCGAAGTGCGCAACGAGGCGGATAACCTCATCTACGCCGCAGACAAGCTGGTCAAGCAGGACCTCAAGGACAAGGTAAGGCCAGATCAGGCAGAAAGGGTGAACAAGCTTTCGCAGGAACTGCGCGACGCGATTTCAAGCAACAACGTTGACACAATCAAGGCCAAGATACAGGAATTGAAAAATGTGCTGGCAGAGATCAGCACAGCGGCATACCAGAGCGCCGGCGCAACGCCGTCTGGCACAGCAGCTGGTCCACAGGCGGGCGCCGGAGGAGCCGGCTTTGCAGGCGGCGCTGGTGGCAGTGGTGGAAGCGCCGCAGGGCCAAACCCCAATCCGTGACACTAATTGAACCTACTATTACTACTACAGCACGGTGATGAAAAGCAGTGAGCAGCAAGCGTGACTATTACGAAGTTCTAGGAGTACAAAAGGGCGCTAGCAAGGAAGAGATCAAGAACGCTTATCGAAAGCTGGCACTGCAGTACCACCCGGATAGGAACAAGGACAAGGCTGCGGAGGAAAAGTTCAAAGAGATATCCGAAGCCTACGCCGTGCTCTCTGATGACGAGAAGCGCAAGCGCTACGACACGTATGGCCACGTCGGGCAAGAAGAAGTGTTCCGCGGCTCCGAGGCGAACTTTGACGAGATATTCCGGGATATGGGGTTTGGCGGATTCCGGGATATATTTGAGCAGTTCTTTGGCGGCGCAAGGCGCGGCGGCTTTTTTGGCGAGGACCTGTTTGGCTTTGGTGGCCGGCGCAAGGGCCGTGACATTATCTACGACATGGAGCTCACGCTTGAAGACGTGCTCAGGGGCAGGAAGGAAGAAGTTGATGTGCCGAGGATGGGCCGGTGCGGCGAGTGCGGTGGCACCGGAGCCGCGCCGGGTACAAAGCCGCGCAAGTGCACTGTATGCGACGGTCAGGGCCAGACAAGGCGCGTCTACAGCCAGAACCGGTTTTCCACATTTGTCACAATGGAGCCATGCAGGACATGCCAAGGCCGCGGCCAGATTGTAGAGCGGCCATGCGGAAACTGCCAGGGAGCGGGCATGGCAAGGCAGGTGAAAAAGATCAAGCTGGAAATCCCGCCGGGGGTAGAGGATGGCATGGCATTTCAGATGCGTGGCGAAGGCGAGATTTCCGACTCGGGAATACCCGGTGACCTTGTGGTCAGGCTCCACGTCCAGCCAGACCCGCGATTTGAAAGGCTTGAAGACGGCCACTTGCTTTACAACCTTGATGTCAAGTTTACCGACCTTGCGCTTGGCACCGAGCTCAAGGTGCCAACGATCGAAGGTCATGAGAAACTAAAGATCCCGCAGGGCACGGCAGCAAACGCAATACTCAAAGTAAAGGGCAAGGGCCTCCCGCGCTACGGCAGGTCTGGCAGGGGCGACCAGCTGGTCAAGATAAACGTCAAAGTGCCGACCAAACTCAACGACAGACTAAAGTCGCTTCTCAAGGAGCTCGACAGAGAGCTTGATGATGACATCTAAAACCATACTTTAAAATATAATTTCCACCCATTTTTTTACCTATATGTCGTCACCATTTGATGAATGGTTTGGCAAAAGAAGGCGCATCGGATCATGGTTCCCAGACATCGATGAGATGATGAGGGAAATGGACAGGATGATGCAGGAGGCGTTCAAGAACTTTGAGCAGCAGGTTCCAAAGAATCTGGTGAAGGAGCGCAAGCTAGACGACGGCTCTGTGGTCCGCGAAATGGGCCCAATAGTTTACGGTTATTCTGTCAAGATTGGGCCGGACGGCAAGCCCGAGGTTCGCAAGTTCGGCAACATCGACGCTTTCCCCAACCTGCTTGGCGGAGGGCTGTCGGTCAAGGAAGAGCGCGAGCCGTTGGTTGATGTTATCAGGGGCAAGGACGAGCTCAGGGTAGTTGCCGAGGTGCCCGGCGTCAGCAAGGAAAACCTGCGCGTGACGGCAGATGAAAACTCGGTCACGATCGAGTCGGTTACGGGACAGCCCCGCTACCACAAACGCGTCGAGCTGCCAGACATGGTAGACCCCAAGGCCGCGAAATCGACGTACAAGAACGGCATCCTCGAAATCTCATTCAGGCTCAAAGGTAGAAGCGGCTCTGGCGTCTCCATCAACATCGAATAGCGGCGCAAAACGATATTATATTCGCCAGACAGCAAACGAGCGTGGGCGGGGGTCGCCAAGCCCGGTCAACGGCGTGAGATCAAATTCTGACACGATGCTCAGATGTTGCAGTCTGACTGGGACACCTCATTCCTTAGGGATTCGTGGGTTCAAATCCCACCCCCCGCACCTTTTTACTAATAAATCTTCATAAAGTTTAGCCTGAAAACCATTTCATCTTGACAATCTGAACCGTAGTTCTTTCAAAGATAAACAACTCGTTTAACGGAATAAAGCGTGAGTATTGGATAGAATACCGAACGTGATGATGTATTCAAGATGTGAGAAGAGGATATGATAAGACAGTCTGTTCCTTGGCTATTTGCCCTGGTTGAGGGATCTGTGCCAGCGTTGGATACTCCATAATTTTTTCAAAATCATATACCTTTCATTAAGAATAACAGCTAGGTTGCTACTTGGTAGCACAAGAAGAGGCCGATTAGAGTCTTAAGGAAATTTTGGTTTGACCAGACCAAACCTCCATCATTTCACTTGTTGCAGTTCTTGTGTTGCAACTCTTATCTTTAGAGGCTATGCTTCAGTCGCCGTATGCCTCAATCTCTCTGAAGGCCTTACTCCCAATTCTTGCTCAACAATTTTTTTCATGCTCATCTTAAAGGTATTGTCTGAAAACAAATCCGCGATATCGCTTACCCGCTTACGGTCTGAGAACGATGCATCAAGTGCAGATTGAATTGTCGCATAAGCAGTGTCAATTCCGTCATACTGATATTCCTCTGGAACAATTTCAGCGCACCCGCCATAGTCTGGAACAACAGGAATCAAACCTGCAGACATTGCCTCGACTATTGAGATTCCAAAATGTTCTCCACGCATTGTATGCAAGTACACTTTTGATTTGAACATCTCCTCTATGATTGCATTGAAACTAGCATTTGGCTTAAACTCAATCAAGTCTTCAATACCCAAAGATCTTGACATCTGAACTAGATGGTCAAAGTAATAACGATTTGACGGAATCAGACTGCCTATTATTGTTGTTTTGGTATGCAGTTTCTTGGCTAAGATCAAAGCGTTTTCAATTGACTTTTCGGGCGTGAATCTGCATAGGACCAGAATCTTGTCCTCTCTTTTGTCTGACATCAATGCTTTCTTGAACGACTTGGTATCTGCACTTGGATAAACTATTGTTGGCTCAATATCTGGATACAGACGTGTTATTGCGTTTTTGCTAAATTTCGAGTTCGTGAGCACTCTTCCTCTGACATGGGCTGGTTTGCTCAGATATCTTGTCATTCGCTCATAAGGAGCAAAATAAGATCGCCACAGCAACGAATTCGTGTATCTAGAAGCTCCTCCGTCCATCGATAAGGCTATGGTGGGATAATGGCAGTATGATATCAACGGACATCTATTCGTAATATGGTAGGGAAGCAAATCTCCGTGTGTGCTGATAAGAAGATCCACGTTTGTTAAGGCCGCTGGAATAAGTGTAAGCATACGTTGGTAAATGCCAAATGCTCTTATCTGTGCCGGAAACAACGCTTTTATCCTGTCGACATGAATATCTTTATTGTATGTTGTCTTTAGTTTCTCCAAGTTAGGTCTTTGGCAGATGATGAGGATAACGTAGAAACCCATGTCCTTGAGAAGCTCTATAGTATTGATTGCAAGCCTGCCACTTCCGCCTTTGCCATCAAGACTATGATGAACTACTCCAATGTTCAATTGTTCGCTATCCGAAATAATCCAAACATAATAAGAGATCTGGCGGATTAGCCAGTTTGGTTGTTACTGCTTTCTTTTAAATATTTTAGATACCTGCTTAAATTCTGAGCGCTCTATTCACAAGTTTTCTTCAACGCTTTGCTGCTTTGCAACTTTATGGTTATCATGGCGAGACAACCAAAATTACATCATCAACAATCGGCTTTCTTGTCGTCTTTGCAAAAATGTATGAATTGATCATAAAAGCTAAGTTGAAAGAGTGGCTGAACGCTTAGAGATATTCTTCGAGTAAACCTCTATGTGACGATCGGCGATATTTCTCCATTGAAGTTTGGGACCAAACTGCTCAATGCTTCTTCTGTACTGAGAATAGTTTTCATCAAGATAATGAATTGCGTCGCTAAAGGATTTAGCATCCCTTTTGCATACTATGCCTAATCCCATGTCAGCAAATTCTTTAAAAAACTCAAGCTCGCTTGCTACAAAGGGCAGGCCATGCGCCAAAGCGTCAAACATCACGCCAGAAATGGAAACCAGCTTGTATGGAAATATTATGGCGTTACAGGCAAAAAAGAGCATTGAAAGGATCCTGTCGTCTAAATACCCAAGGTTTAGGTTAATCGCATTTTTAACTTGCATGGGATGCTCATTACCTCGTTCATGTCGATCCTGCTTTATCACTAGCTTCCAATCCTTTGGAAGAACCAAATTGTCTAGTATGTCAAAGCCCTTGTAGAATCCTGCATATCCAAACGCAAGTAAGAGCATCTCTTTTGCAGGCAATCCAAACTCTTTTCTGAACTCTTCCCTTTTCATGCTGGAAAGCGGAAAATAATCAGCGTTGGTGAGAATGGCAGGCTCTGCCCCGTGATAAATCACTGTCCCTCGTCCAACTATATCGTGAATTGTCCTTGCCGGGCTGATTATTCCGCCAGATAATTGGACGATTTTCAATAGCAGCCTGTATCGTTGTTCCATTATCTGGCTTCTTATCGCTGCACGTAATGGTAGTGGAAGAAAGCGGAGTTTGCCCGCCTTTCTTTCAGCTCTTTGGCGTATGTACTTGTGATATTCCTTGTACGGATATACCGTATGAATCGTGGTTACCGTAGGGAATGGAGATGCTCGATAAAATTTGTCAAGAGTTGTTCCAAATAACGTGTTTTGTATCATGTGAAATGGTGTATCTATTTCGTATAACCCGCGTTCGTATTGGATATTGATAATATCTGGCTTCAGTCTAAAGGCTAGTTCAAGCAAGCGATCAGAATTTTCTTTGTCACCTTTTCGGATTAGCGGATAGATTGTTGTTGTATTGTTGCCATCTTTGAAATTGTCGTCAATATCTCCTTTTTGTGCTACCTTGTTGTTAACAGCTATATTCGTAGCTACAGCCACCTCCACTTTTTTGGCAAGTGCTTGAACAAGACTGTGAGTATATCTACTAACCCCGCCTTTCATCGGCGGATATTCTCCTGATACCATCAAAACCCTCACGTTTGACCGCCTACTCTATATACGATATTGATTTATTTCCAATATCACTTCTTTCTAATAGAACTAATTTCTGAAGTAAGAGGCAAGATGAGAAAAAGGTCATCTCTTGCACCTTCTCTAGCCGCCTATGTACTTGTGCTATTGCCGCCAGTAGTAATCGTGGCCTCTTGGCTTTGATCCTGCCCGTCGCTCTGCGCGAGATTATTTTCATTAGCTACTTCAATGCCTGCGTTAACCTGATTCCCTAACGCCCCCTGATCGACTGTCGTTTCGTTGTTTTCTCCGCTATAATTAGTTGCCAGTTGCACGCCAGTCTGCTCGATGCCATTTTCAACGGTTGAGGTGCTATTGTCGTCGCCTGCCGGCATATCGCTGTCGCTGGCAATTGCGGCGTCCTGTTCCTGCGCCTGCCCGTTTGCCTGCTCTCCATCATTTGTGTCATGGACTGATGCAGCAGTATCAATCTGGTACCCTTCGGCGTCCTGATTCACGTTGATAGTGCTATTGTTCTGATTGTAATTGGATGCATCTTGCAAGCCTGATTGCTGCACTATGGTGGTTGTATTTGAGGTGGTGGCTGCTGTTGGATCGCTGCTAATGTTATTATCCGCTGAAGAAGCTGTATCGTTGCCAGAAGAAGTATTGTCTGCAGTTTCTGTTTCTTCCTCTGCCAATGCTGTATCGTTATTATTATCACCAGTGTCATCGGCCGCATCTAAAGGAGCATCAGATGTCTGGTTGCCAGTGGCTATCAAGCTGCTACTACTGGTGCTATTGTCGCTGTTATTGCCGCTATCGCCAAATTCCTCCGCCAGCTTGTCCTGATAATTATCAAGCGTCCAGCCGGTGGTATCATTGACAAAGAATACCTGCTGAACGACTTGCAGGTTATCGTTATCTATGAACAGGTTTTCGCCGTATTGCTCTGCATGATTGATAATTGTATTTGTGAAAACGCTGCCGCCAACTGCTTGGCTGCTGTTGTTGCCAGTGCTTATTGTGTTAGCGATTGTTATGCCGGGTTGCTGGCCTGCAAGCTGTTGTATGGTTGAAACCTGTTCAGCTTTTTGGATTATCGAGAGCTGTATGTCGCTACTGCTCCTTACCACTGTCGGCGCATATACATCTGCTTCACAGGAAGCAGGGACAATGATTGCCTGATTGATGTTGATGACGTTGTTGTCAAGAGCTATGTTACTGGCGCCCTGTATTGAGAGCTGTGTGATATAGTTCTTCTGCAAATATGAATATTGCCCGGCATTGTCTGCAGCGCTTCTTCCCTGGCCTGCCGTGCTGCCATCAGTTGTAAATTTGATTTTGCTTTTCTGGACGATGTCCTGATCTATCAACTGTGAGATTCTGTTCCTGTCATCCATTGTGATAGGCGCATAGACATTGGCGCTGCAATACTTTGGAATTATGATGGTTTGCTGTATCTGGATTACATCCGAGTCAGAGTATATGTTGTACGCCTCTTGCAGTGCGGCTGATAGGACAAGGTTTGTTGTGTTGGTGGCTCTGACCCCGCCGCTCCCATCAACGCCATCGCCATCTACTTCTCCAACGGTTTGGCAGTGTTCTATCTCTGCTTCTTGAACTATGTTCTGCCTGATCGATTGCATGACTTCGTTATCATTTCTGATGTCAACACTCATGATAACATTCTGGCTCGCATTTGTCGCGCCAATGATCCTCTGGGTTATGGTGATGACATCGTCGTTAATAATTGCGTTGTTTGCAGTCTGGATAGATGTCTGCAATATGGTGTTTGTATGGGAGGCATCATTTGGGGATTCAAATGAGAAGTCGTCTGTAGTGCAGACCTCTTTCGGCCCGTCATCTGATGGAGAAGTGGTAGTTGGTGGTTGCTCTCCACCTCCCCCCGAGCCGTTATTATCATTATTGCCATTATTATCAGGCCCCTGGTGATCATTGGAAACATTGTCGTTGCTGTTGGTCATATCGGTGCTAGTAGTGGTAGACCTGTTGCTTGATTGAACTGAACCTTCTACAATAGATTCTTGAATTGATTCGATGCTTGTGTGCGTAGTTGTCGTCGACGTGTATTGTTTGGCAACTACCTGTATTGGAACTATTGCTCTGGCTGGCTGGCGCTTTGCGTCATTATTATTATTATCATCATCATCCTTTAGCTGTTCCTCCGCCATGAAAACATACTTGCCGGGTTGAATGTTATTGTGCAATGACACACGCAACTGAAAAGAGCCATTGCTGGCGGCAACCACTGCCTTGCCGTCAGGTTTTGCATATGCGTCAGGAACAACGGCAAAGTCGAACGATTCTGACCTGAACGTTTTGCCGGTTTCTGGTAACGTCACAACGATTTCGCAATTCTGGTAGTCGCCCGCAGGAAGAGACGCGTTTACAAATTGTCTTGAAGAGCCGTTTACGGTTCCGCTGCCAAGTGAGATGATCAAAGGATCCTCGCGCATGGAGGAACCGGGCATGCTTTTGCATTGAAGATCGGCAGAGTAGTTTTGCGCTCCTTCAGAGGGGGCTTTGATGACCAGAGTGACTGTTCCATTACTATCTTGTATGGAATTATTATTGTCGTGGGCGAATTTCTTCATCACAGAGGCTTTGCCCACTGCAGGTTGAGCCAGTGCTATATCGGATCGTGTGAGCAGCAAACCAGCGGTCTGATTTTGCTTGTCGCCGTTTTCCTTGAAAATCAAAAGCTTTTCATCAAATGCCTGTATGCTAACTGTCGAATTTGCAAAGTTTGTACCCTTGATGGTAATGCTGCCTCCCTGTGCTACCTTGGGTTTGTCTACTGACAGCTTGGGCTTTTCAACTTCGATCTCATAGACGTAATTAATGATATAATTCCCGCTAGTTCTCCTGATATCATTGTTGCCAACATCAGAAGCAAGCGCTCTGGCAATGGACAGCGGCGAGAATATTGTAGCTACAATAACGATCGCTAAGAGAATTGCGACTACCGAAAAATTTTGTGGCAATATCAATTCCGAACACAAGCATGCACATTTAGGATAAATGAAGTTTCTAGAATTCAATAGAATAATTCAAACAGTAGAATTTTGGTTTATATAATTATTACATTCTAATGTGATAATATGCTTAAATAATATGTTGTACAATTCTAGACGTATCGGCTGCTCGTTAAATTTACGAGTATCTAGATTGAATTTTTCTTATAGAAGGGCATATAGGAAATATTCAGGGAAAGCTTAAAGAATTTAATCTACACGACGCTTATGTATTGCGATTTAATAAACCACCTTATCAGCCTGATAATGCGTTATTGCAGGATACTACTACCAATAACTACTATGCCCATGACGTGCTATACGTCTTGGACACTGTCACAATAGATTCACAATACCGCTTTACGATAACAAAGAAAATCCGGAATTTCTTTCCAGTGCAGCCGGGAGATATTTTCGCTTTGTTTGAACACACCAAGGCCAACACTCTGATCATGAAGCTCCAGCGTGAAAATTTGATCGCAGGGGCATGGGAAATTAGGGTCATCCCCTAGCTTAAGTTAGGTGATGTTATACTAATATTTTCTAGAATTCGGCGTAGAAAGACCTATATGCTTACTGAAAGACACTCTATAATGGTGTTCTAGTTGATGCAGTATAGAACTCAAATAGATATAATAGGTCAAATATTGGAAGCTATCGCTAACAACAGTTTGAGCAAGCCACAGATAATGCACAGAGTCTACCTTAGCTACGTGCAGGCGACAGACTATCTTTCACTCTTGACAGAGAGGCGCCTGGTAGAATACGATGCATATACGCAAACATACAACATAACTGAAAGAGGACAGCGTTTTAGAAAGTACAATCAAATCGGCGAAGTAATCGGGAAAATGCAGATCCGAATATAGACAGGATATCAATAGAGCTGCGGTTTGCATTGAACTTGATGGCTCTAACGCAATCTTCTATTGAGCAGATCGCGTTTTTGCTCCAAGTTTCCTTTGCTACGACTTGATCAAAACTGGCTACTTTAATCACTGTATAGCAATTTTATAAAATATCAAAAAGAAAAAAGAGGGCCGAGCTAGTCGGCATCAGCGCTTAACAGGCCGCAAACACTGCACATACGGCCGTTTGCGAAGTGGTGGTAGTCCTCGATGAGACGTGAATGTTGTTTGCGCTTTGTGTGGAAGACTGGCCTATGAAGTTGCCTGAGGTCGAGGTCTGACTGTTGTCCTGACTTGTTACGCCAACTTGGACAGAACCAACAGCAAGCTGGTTTGTTGACGCTTGTGGGCGGTTGACGCCTTGATTAGTTGTCGTCGTTGCCTTTGCCCACTGTTTTGAGAGTTGGACATTGCCTTGGTTGACATTGTCGTTGCTATTTATGATGGTGCTCTGGTTCAGTGCAAATGCCGGAACAGCTGCACTGACCACCATAAGACTTGCGGCCATTAGGCCGATAGGTAGAGTTCTCATGTCGAAGGGGTGGTGAAATTATTGTCTTTAAAGGATTAGAATTATTGTCTTTTAATAAAACACAAAATTAGCACCATGATTTTCAGCTCAGTTAATCTGGAATAGCAGAAACTTTATGGATATCGGCATAGTGATACTAGTCTGTTTTCCATTTTTCACTAATTAGACTTGTGTGCCATGTTCTCCACAAGGGAATGCCTAAATGTGTACACCGTCCCATAGTACTGATAAGCACCTCATGACTATTCTGCAAATGCTTGAACGCACTTGTTACCCGATATTATTTTGAATTACAACTGTACATTTTTGGGACAAGAGTCATCCTTGACGGGTTTGGGGAATCATTCTATTGCAATTCAACAAGATATTGCAAATTTACAATGAGTTTTTGCCAAAATCAAAAAATTAAAAGCAACAATAAAAGATTTAGCGAAAGACAAAATGGTGTATCCCTTATTTCCAATGTTTTTACAACCACCTTGACATGATCAGAAACACCCTGACATCGACTTCGTTGTTAGGCATGGTAGCCGCGTTTGGTGTGATGGGAATAGTGCCAGCTGCCTTTGCTATCACGCCAAGCTCTATAGTGCAAGACACAATCAACAACAATGTCCAAGTCTCAACCCAACTTAACGTACAGGTGAACACCCCTGTCGCAGTTAGCAACAACATTGCAGCAGGAGTAGCCGTTGCCACCGGCTCCGGTTCCGCGAACCTTATACAGTCAATATCAAGCAGCATAAGCCAAAGTGCCACACAGAATGGAGCAAACGGAAACGTCCAGATCAATGTTCCAACCATAAACCAGAACATCCAATTCGGCAACCTATTGCCCTAACCGCATGAAAGATGAAGAAGGTGGGGATGGCAGGATAGCAACAGTTGCTATCCCCATCTCCTTCTTATTATTATGTTTAAATGTGAAAAATCAGTTTCATGATGACTACAACATGTAATACAGTAATAATGCCGGACCTCTAATTTTTATATCCGGTGCCGCGTCAACCATGATAATAATATGAGCTCTGTTGCAGTTGAATACTATAACAGAAAGTTTGGCGAAAACAGATCAGCAGCCTTCATTCATCTTGTGAGGGAAATAGGCGAGATCGCGTTTGCCATGGAAAAGAACAATGTCGAGCACGCCAAGATAGAGATTACAGAATCCGCGGCCCTGCTCTACTACCTAGCAACGAAATACAGCCTTGACATCGACGCCAATATAAAGGCCGTCTACAGCAAAAAGCTGGAAATGCTCAAGACCAAAACATGATGATACGATCATCACGCTCCGCGGCGACCTTGACGAAATCATTGCGATACTGGACGAAACCTTCAAGGTCCCGGCGTTCAAGAGCAACTACGACGAAGCGTTTGGTGGAATAGCCGGCACATTGTATCGCTACGGCATTGTTGAAAACCTTCGCAACCTGAGGTTCCGTTTCATTCTGTGTATGCAAGAATTCTTTGACGGAATCCCTCAGGACCAGTGGCGCGTCAAGGATCCTGCGTTTATCAAGCAGTCAGAGGATTTCGCCATAGCCAAGTTCCGCGAGTGGGTCATAGAGCAGGTCACCTGACCGCCTTCTTACTCTTGGCGACCCACTGCTCATACATCTTTATCAGCTCGTCAACGTCGCCCGCGTTTTCAGAGTACGTGACGATTACTGCGAACCTGCCCTTGCCGTCGTGGCCCCTTGCATAGTAGCCCCAGAATGTGTCGGGCAGCCTCTCAAAGTTTGACCTGTTGTTTGATACGCCCATCAGGTTCTTGGCCACAGTGTCAACTACCCTGACTGCGTCCTCTGCTTCTATCATATAGTTGATGATGACACCATTGTCATTTAAAATGCCTGCCATGGTTCAAATAGGATCTTTGCGTATATTGATACACATAGATATGAAAGCAAGATGCGGCCACCACGAGAGCAACTCTTATGCTGAGGCACACCACGGGCTATGCAGGAAATGCCACTCCAACTTTGCCTACATTGTAGAGCTTGAGGAAAAGTACGGCGAGGACGCGCTAGTGGAATACTGGTACTCGCAGATACTTGCCAACCTGTCAGATTCAAAGGATGCCGGCTGCCTTATTGACCACCTGATCGATTTTTACCAGCGCAAGCTGGCCGAGGTCCCTTCAAGGCAGCGCTACATAACAAAGATGCTCTACATGCTCCGATCGGTCAAGGACCCGTTTGACGCAAGCAAGCTGGTCTGATTGATCACTGCACCCTTTCTACTAGCTCAAAGACCTTGTTCATGGCCGGAGGCTCACCCTGCGGATCCCTGATGTAGAGCGAGGCGCAGCAGTTTGCAAACAGCAGTCGCTCCTGCGGGTCAAGGCCGGCAAGGTAGCCGATAATGTCTGCAGCATCCCATGAGTCGCCGGCGCCGGTGATCGTCTTTGCATCGACCTTGATTGCGTGCACGAACGTGCTCTCCCTGCCGTTGGACCAGGCCGCGCCGATCTTGGAATGCAGGTCAATGCTGATGCCCACCTTCCCTGCGATCTTTTTGGCCGCGCCCTTGACCTCGTCCGCGCTGTAGTTTGAGCCCAGTAGGTGCCCGAGGCCGAGCGCGTCTGCAAGCGAGTTGCACTCGTTCTCATTGATGCTGAGGCAATCGGTCATGCTTGCAAGCTTTTCAAGCGAGCTCGCAAAGTCCTGCTTCCTTGTATCAATATCGGCAGGGTCGATAAAGTGGAACGCGCTTGGCGAGTTCCTGAACGCAAATTCAGTCAGCTCGGTCCCTTTTTGGTTGCTGGCCCAGTTTGTGACTATGACGCCGTCGGCATTCTTCAAAATGGCCCTGTCAGCCTCGGAGCCCAGCCTTTCTGGGCCGAAATTTGCGTTGTCGCCAATGTCACTCATCATCACGTTCACCAGGGTGTCTTCGTGGGGAAACTCAAACGCAGTAGTGAGACCGTTCTTACCGCTGGTTATCCTGAGGGTCACCTTGTCGCCAAATTGCGAAAACGCCTGTCTTATCATCGCGGCGCCTATCTCGTCCGCCACGGTGAACAACGCTACCTTTACTCCCAGCTTGGCAAGGCAGTAGGCGACGTTGACAGCGTTGCCGCCCTTGACGTCGGCCGTCGGTACGCCTCTGACGCTACCGCCTCCTCTTGCAGCCTTTTTGCCCAGCGCGTCGAAAAACTTCTCTTTTGACTCAAGCCGGATTATGCGGTCAACGAAAAAGTCCGGCATTACGACTATAGACCCGACGATGCTCAGCTGCCTCAGCTTTTCAATTATCGCCACAACAGGTGTTCTGAAAGCCTGCGCCGTATTTGGGTATTTTGGGTTCTATCGATGCATGCTCTCAAGTAATAATCATTTAGCAGTAAAGTCACAACTGGATTGGAAACGCACATGTGTATAGTTGGCGATTTTTTGCTTGTGCGTAAAAAGAAGATGTAATAAAAACTGGCTAAAGCCAGTATATATAGGTGCTTTAGCCGAACAGGGAAGATAGCCCTTCGAGTGCCTCTTCCTCTTTCTTCTCTTCCTTCTTTTCTTCCGCCTTGGCTGCGGCTGCTCCTCCGCCTGCTGCCGGCGCTGCGCCCGCTGTTGGAGCGGCTGCTGCAACTGCGACCGGGGCTGCCTTCAGAGCCTCTTCAATATTCACTTCGCTCAATGCCGCTACCAGAGCCTTCACCCTTACGTCATCAGGGGCAACGCCAGCGGCCTTGACAACATTCTTAACACTATCCTCGGTGATATTCTGCTTTAACTTGTGTAGCAGTAAAGCGGCGTATACGTATTCCATGATAGGATGCATCCCCCCAACACCATATTTGAACCTAACGCCTATCTTGCGATCACATATTCATGTAGCGGCGCTTCTTCCTTTCTGGAAACCTTTCAATGGCGTAGCGGAGCATCGTCCAGGGCATGGTCATGTAGTGCCTGTTAAGGAAAACTTCCTCTGCTGCGGCGTCCCTCTTGCCGACTTCGCGCAGCATCCAGCTGGCGGCCTTGTGGATGAGGTCGTAATCGTCGTGTAAAAGCATCTCTGCAATCTTTAGAGTATCGTTAAACTCTCCGTTCCTGATAAAGTAAAATGTTGAAATGATCGCTATTCTCCTCTCCCACACACTGCCAGACTTGGCGAGCCTGTACAGCAACTGCCTATCTTTGTCTATCAGGTGCGCCCCGAGCATTCGGTGCAGAGAGGTCGACAAGGTCCCAGTTGTTCACTTGCTTCAAGGTGAACCCGATGATCTTTTCTCTTCTTCTTTCTCTGCCAGATGCACTACTATCGCCATATTTCCGAGCAAGGATCAAGAGCGCGACGAGCCGCTCCTCATGAACGCTTGAGCAGCGCCTTTACCTCTTCCAGTGGGAGCTGGCTGAACTTCCTGGCTACCTCTCTTGACTTGGGCACAACGACTCCAAGGAAAACGTCGCCTTCGCCGTACTGGCCCTGTCCTGCCTTGAAAAACCGCTGCAACACTGCGGCTTTTTCCGGATCAGCCAAGCTCTGCAGTTCTTTCTGACACCTTTTGCCTGCATTATCATCATCCAAGCAGAGCAGTATATCACGGATACGTATTTGAAAATGTAGTGGACCGGGTGGGATTTGAACCCACGACCACCTACGTCTCCTCTGCTGCCATTGCCAGCCAGCATGCAAGGCAGGTATTCTACCGGACTAAACTACCGGCCCACGAACTGTAGCCGAGATTTTGATAATTTAAGTGTTCAATAAGAATGACTTTCAACCTTGTGCTGCCGGAGGTGCTTCCATGCGCCAAATTTTTTGCCGCATTTTTCGCAGGAATACTGCATGCGCCCCTGCATCCCCTTTTCAGAGGCCCTGCCGTCTGCCACGTTGTAGCGGACGAGCCTCTTTGCTATCCTCACCAAGCGATTGTGGTTGCAGACAGGCTCTATATTGATATTTGTATTCTCATTTATTAAAAACCACTAATCTAGGCCTTGCAACAAGCCATCTGCCTTCATCTTTTCTGCGTGTGCAGAGATATAGCGCCATATAATGTCTGCCCTATCGGACTTGAAGTCCCACGGAGCTATCAGCACTAGGTCACCGTCCCTTATCCACATCCTACGCTTTATCTTGCCTCGAATCCTGCAGGTTCTCACCTTGCCGTCGGTGCACTTGACAATAATGTTGTCACCTCCGACTAGTTTTATGACCCTGCCTAGAAGTTCGCCCTCCTGAGGCATGACCATCTCCTTCAACTCTGATTCAGAAAGTACCTTTTTCTTGCCTATTTTGGATCAAAACTACTCTAGAATAATAGGGTTAAAAGTGTACCGGTGCTGACACTTAAATAACGCTAGCAATTTTGATTGAACGGGCCGTTAGCTCAGCTTGGTGGAGCGTTCGACTGATAATCGAAAGGTCGAGGGTTCAAATCCCTTACGGCCCATAACATTTTTCTATAACATAATTTTCAATAGACATTGAGCCATCGGAGCTCCAAAGTTATGAAAAAAGGATTTATGGTATTCTATTATTTTCCTTCCGAGCCCTTATCATCCATGCCATCTTTTCATGCTGCTCAACCAAGCCAATTAGAAAGTCATTAGTCGCGATGTCGTTGTACTTTTCATCGACTGTATCAGCATTGCTCTTGTGCTGCGGATAATTTTTCATGGTCGGCAAACAGGTTTGATAACATTTTATTTGCGTCTGGATATTGATTTGGATGTTCCTTTATCTCGCTCAATTGCTTGAACTCTTCAAGAGTGGCAATCGCCTTGCTGCCTAGCTGCGCCGCCCTTTCGGCTATATCGTCAACTATTACGTCCAATTCACCATATTGTACTTTGAAAAACTCATAAGCTGATGAAATCGCGGACCTGTTACGTTCCAGTGATAGTCCCTAGTCTTGAGTGTTTAGTTCGCCTTACAGTCACACCTTCTCGACTCAATTTCATGGATTGCGTGATGCTGGTTTTGACCAAGCAATTACTCCTTGACAAATAAGCAAATAGTTTGCACTGCAAACATGAAATCAATAAGCAAATGCCATTTTGATAATGGTATGGGAATAGTAAAATGTGTCGACAGCGGGCAAGTATGCAGCGGCTGCGGAACCGGCCTTTTAGCAGACGAAATCTGCAGGTTTTGCAGAATGAACGTCTCTCTAATGTATGAAGGGCGCGGCAGAATGGAAGGCTCTGTGCATGGTCATGAAGGGCAGCGAGGTGAATGCGCATGAAGTTCTGCACACAATGCGAGACGTTCTACAATGACCTATCATTTACGACGGTCAATGGGAAACTGGTCTGCTTTCATTGTTACCATAAGCAAAGACTAAAGGACCGGAACAGCAGCGCAGGCAAGATCTTGGTTCAACAATAGGTCTCGATTGCACCTGTGTTTATTTCTTGCAATGTCACCGAAATTCATGTAAATAGCACAACACCTTTATCCTGATGTCATTTCCCCTATCTGCAGGGCTGACGAAATCTGACAAGCTTGTCCGAAGAAAGACGGAAGACAGAGACCATCGCTTTCAGGCTTGACACCACTCTCATTGAGAAGCTGCGCAAAGAGGCCTCACAGAAAGAAATAAGCCTGAACACAATGGCCAGCCAGATCTTTCGGCAGCACGTTGACTGGCATTCAAATGCTGCAAAGGCAGGCTTTATCACAGTCAGAAAAGGCCTCATTCTCAGATTGCTAGAAATTGCCACAGAGGAGCAGCTTGTCAAGATAGCCGAGTATATCGCAAAAAAAGAAACCAAGAACTTTGTGCTAATGCTCAGAAATGAATACAATATAACATCGGCACTTGATGTAGTTGAAACGTGGATAAGGATTGCAGGCTATCCATATAGGCATGACGCCAATTATTCCAAGCATTCATACACTATCCAGCATGAAATGGGCAAAAAGTGGTCCATGTACTTGGCAGAGCAATATCGCTTTCTCTTTGAAGACTTTGGATTGAAAAAAGTGAAATTCGATATTACAGATTCTGTATTATCGTTTTCCGTAGATACTGATGAAGCGCTGTGACGCACGAAAACTAATCAAGATATCAGCAACCCTAAGGCTTCGCTGAAAATTGACTGCCAGGCAATTGAGCATTTCTATCAACCCCATATCTGAATACGTTATCATAGCGCATTCTCAAGATCACAGTGTTTTTCGTGTTTATCGAATGTATTTCTGATTTAGGAATGTCAAACCTGTACATGTAATGTCCAAAAACAATTATCTTATTCTTTGTTTCACTAATGATATGCCCTACATGTTCCTTGTCCATAGTAACGACACTCTTGTAACTGAGCGATGGAATTATCTGGTGTTCCTTTTCGCCTTCAGATGAAAGCTGGTATACGCCATCTTCAAGATCCTTTCTAGACCTTGGCAGAGATTCTCTTCTACTTCTTTTGTATCTCCTTGCGATCTCGTACAATGGCAGGCCAATCATTATGCGTTCGCTGCTGTCAGATTGTATCTCTGTCTTTAGAATATCATATCTGTCGTCACCCAGACCAAACACAACTATTCTATCTTCAGTCTCCCTGACGACATGGCCTATCATAGGACAATCGAGAGACATTACCTCTCTATAAAAATAGGAGGAGGATTTGTTATCCATCATATAATTATCTCTCATCACGTTAGTAAAATCTGACTGACTTGCTCAATCTGCCACTCGTCGTTGACATACAGCCCAATGATTCGCGTAGGCAGCCCCCAGGATTGCACTTTCTCAACCGCTCTGCGTATGTGCATATAGTGGCGCTCCTTATCCACAGGGTTGCCCGCGCAATCGTGGTGCCCAACGACTGCAATCACCTTAGAGTTGTGCCTCTCTACAGAGATTGAAACGGCTCTTCTGGCAAGCTCTACTTCCACTGCACGCTCTTGGCTGGAAAACATTCCATCTGCACCCGGAAATGTAATCATATCAACGCCGTCAACGTCATGGTTTTGTACCATGTAATCTATTACACGTTGTTGGGTTCTTCCATCAATGCAGTTGATCGCTGTTCCAAATTTGAAACTCATTTTGCTTTCTAAACCACCTCACAGTTTCTGCGGAGTCGTCACTATCTTGCCAAACAGTTGCGAGTCTGCCATCTTGATGTGTCCCTCAACCATGTTGCTGAATGGGAGGATTGTATCAATCACCGGCTTTATCTTGCCCTTGCTGACCCATCCTATTACCTGCTCCAGCCCAGCCTTTGTTCCTTGTGTGGCTCCAAGAAGGTTGATGCCTCTGAAGAACAGATATCTCAAATCGATTGTTGAGTCATAGCCTGTTGTAGCACCTGTTGAAACCAGAGTGCCACCCATCTTCAATAACCCTACTTCCTGAGGAAATACGGTTTTGCCAATGTGTTCATAGATTATATCAACGCCTTCCTTGTTTGTGATTTCTCGCACTTTTTTATGCCACCCTTCTTCGCGGTGATTTACGACATGGTCGGCTCCAAGCTCGATGCACTTGTCCATTTTTTCTTTATTGCCTGCAGTAGCGATAACATCGCAATTGAACAACTTGGCAATTTGTATGCCAGCTATTCCCATCCCGCTTCCCCCTCCCATTATCAATACAGTCTGGCCGGGTTCTATCTTTGCCCTTGTCACCAGCATGTGCCATGCAGTCATTCCAACCATAGAAATCGCGGCCGCATCATTGAATGAAACATTATCGGGCAACTTTACAACATTTACTTCAGGGAGGTGTGTGTACTGCGCAAAGCCTCCCCACAGAGGACCTGTCTGAAATCCCCAGACAAGCCGCGAACTGCAATCGTACTCCCGACCGGAGGTGCACTCATAACATACCCTGCAAGTAAGATTTGGGTGCGAAACGACTCTATCCCCAACATTTATCTTGGTAACGTCTTCGCCAACTTCAACTACTGTCCCGGCAACATCGCTTCCAGAAATGTGAGGGAGAGGGATCTTGATTGGCTCGCCCCATATGCCCCATAGGTCGTTGTAATTGTATGCTGAGGCCTCAACTTTTATTAGAACCTCATTGGGTTTTAGTGTTGGTATTTCGACATCTTCAATCCTAACTACTTTTTTTGGATCCTTATCGTGTTCCCTGTATACTGCTGCTTTCAAACTATCGGAAGCGTGCTTTGACCCGGAATTAAGAGGGACGTTTGCAATGTATGGCAGAGTAAACTACTGTTTATCGGACAGCGAAGCTCTTTGATGCCTTATCCTTCTTAGGATGGCCTTTGATTTTCCGCTACGGGGGTGCGTCCTTAGCCTTACGCTGCAGCAAGGACACCTTATTGAAGTGCAATAGATATAGACGCTACAGACACTGCATCTCTTCAAGCCCGACGCATATGCGGTATCAGAGAAAGAACGTCTTATTGCAATCCGATTACAAAGCATCCTACAAGCCAAATAAGACGCCGCGTAGAGCGATTAATGCGTTGATAATAACTTTGTGTTTGCTTTGTATTGCAATAACCTTTGGCACTTGCTTCTCAACAGTAAGAAACTGGATGTGATTATAGTCAACCTTTGTTGTTGAAAGACTAAAATCTTTATGTGCATGATAGCAAGTTCATCGTGAGTTCAATTTTTAGAACCTCTATGAGTATGGAAACCTGCGTATTAAGACCAAAAACTATATAGCTAACGTGTTGGCCCAATGAACTGAAAACCCTCTGTATTGACATGATATCACGGCGGGAACCTTACGGCCCACTAACTACTACTATTATACAGGCACCGATTTTTTAGATATGCATGTAATAGGAGGAGTTGTTACGTAGATAATAATTCTGACTGTTGATTTGCTTACTTTCTGGAGTGGCTAGTTCTGCAGCGCTTAAGAAGCATGATGCCCTGCTAAAGTCAATGTTTCTATCAGTCAATAGGTTGCCTCATCCGATACCTCAAGCAGACAAGCCAGATCCAAGGGCAGCTTAGGCGCTCCAAGAGGGGCTAGGTGGTCAATTTGGAGAAATGCGTACAATGATGCAATACTCTTTTCAAAATATGAACTTCAGAGGAGACGCCAAGCCGTATCAGGATCTTTTAAGAAGCATGGCAGCAGAAGGGCTTTGTGTAAAAAGTAGTAATCCACAAATCCATGATCATGCATTCAAACAGCTATCCGAACGTGAACCCATGACTTTTTAAACAAAGCCCAGTAGAAGAGATGGGCCACATAGAGCAGGTTGCCAATACATCAATATGCTGCTTGAAGGCGTGTCTCCGACAAGCCAGCAGCCAAATGACCTGCCCTTGTCAGTTGCACTGGATTCACCAAACATACATCATTTTCTAGTTGCGGCGCAAAGCGCAAGACCTGTAAATGCTGCAGGAAACCCTTGGACGGCCAGCTACGTGTATGACAGCGACAACCTTATGCTTGAAGCCACGGGGAGGCTGCAAAAATGCAGGCTGTATGAAATGAGCAACAACAAAGCATACAGGTCCACCGTGTCCTACCTGATAGTACGGGATCTATCGCATGAAAAGGTATTTGCAAAGGCGCTTGAATCCCTAGGGGTCAGCTGGAGCAAGGCATTGCCTATTCCTAGGATTGACACCTCAGGCATGCCTGAGGTTAGAGACTTGGAAAGAAAGAATTTGCACAACCAGATGTAGACTTTTACAAATAATGGTGAGATAAGCGAGATCGGCAAGATATTCAAAGGTGACTCACCTTTTGATGATGGTGGTACGTTAGAGGTAATTGAGGGATTTCCATCGGGAGCAGATATCCCATCCTTCGCCGAAAACCTGCAAGAGTTTGCCCCGGGGCTAGATACCGAATTGAAGCTGGCTCAGGGAATAAAGGCAACAATGGGAGCTACTGCGTAGGGTTCCAAGTTATCGGCACATCCCAAAAAGTAAGTAACTGTAGCTGAAAAGAAAAAAGGAGAAGGAGAATGATTGTTGGCGCCTCTACTGCTGTGCTGTTACGGCATCATCTGGGTTTCTGTATCATCACTCTCCCTAGCGGTGCTATTCATTTCCGTATCGTCTGTCATGGCTGTTGCATTGCCCATCGCCGCCGCTGTCTCTGTGTCCGTGGCATTGGCTGTCCACGTCACGTTGCCTCCCAGTATCATTTCAATCTCTTCCAGGGCTAAGACGATGTGTCCCATCGCCGCCTGCGTGTCGTCCTCCTCTAGTGCGCTGTTGGCGTTGTCGATATGCGTTCTCAGCTGAGTCATGTTAACTGGCGTGGGTATGCTTGAAATCGTGGTTTCGTTGCCAAGACCTCCTTCCTAGCTTATAGTAAAGTTGCCGGCCTCTGTAGTGTTTTCCTGCCTCCGCATGTCGTCCGTAGCATTTGGCGGCACGACACCTCCTCCTGCCTGCCCGGACGCTCCGTTCTGCTGTACTACTACCGCAAACATCATGCCTGCTGCCAGTACCGCGCCGATAAAGAGGAAACCGTATCTTCGTTCCATGCCAGTCAACCTTTTCTCTTCAATTATAGGAGTTTGCAGTGCGATTTCTGATCACAGAATTCCAATTAATTCTAGCACTTCAAATATGGTTACTAGATTCAGACATATCCTCTACATAATGCAGCATGCAAACTGCCACCCACTTCTTTTCTGGCTATGCATGTTCACTTGAACTATTATTCTATGTGTTTTTTCGGTACTGCGTAAATAAAAAATCGCATCAGAGGGTGCATATATGTCATCTGTAGCCAAAATCATTGAGGTTATTGGCGTCTCAAGCAAAGGATGGGAGGATGCCGCGCAGACTGCCATAAACGAGGCCAAAAAGACGGTGCACGGGATACACGGCATAAAGATTCAGGACATGACTGCCGACATAGACAATGCAGGCAATATAGTGAGATACAAGACCACTGTCAAGATATCCTTTGGAGTGGAACGCTAAAACAAGCAAAAGCTCGCAGCCCTTAAATCCTAACGCAATGTAGTGTAACAATGTTGCTCGGGCAGCTTTTGCTTCAGACCGGGGCCGAGATCGCGATAATTGCCGCCGCAGTCATTGTCGGCCTAATCGCACTATGGATAATCGTCACAATCCCAGTGTGGATAGCGGCCAAGATCCTCACACTGGGTAGGGCCAAGTTTACCCGCGCCATGCTTGTGACCGCGGTGGGCCCTATAGTTTACGCCATAGTGTTTTTCATTTCCGTCGCGGTGCTGACTGTTGCGCTTGGCGACCCGACGATACCTGCCATCATAGCATTCATCCTTGCATTCATTGCGTGGATAGGTGTGTTCAAGAAAGGCTTTGAGACCGGCTGGATCCGAGCCCTTGCCATAGCAATACTTGCAACGATAGTGTTTGCAATCATTGGAGTGATAATCACGCTGATAATGCAGGCGATAGTGCCGGGAGCTCCACCCATAACCCCGATCCCGCTCCAGCAGGCATAGCCACTACTACTGCTGCTACCTGACAGCGCTGTTGTATTCGCGCTCGGCCCACTGGACCAGTGACAGGAGATCCTTTGCGACGTGGTCAGAGTTCTCCTCTGCTACCGCCTGCAGTTCCGGCGTGGCAAGGACTGCTACCCGGAGCTCGCCCTTGAGCCTGCCTCTCATTGCCTTGGCTGTGGACGAGAGGAACCGGAGCGACCCCTCGCCGGACGAAAATATGCAGACAAGCATCAGGCCGCGCTTAGCGCCCCAAACACGCAAAATATAGCGCTGAAAGTCGATATCAAAGAAGGGATCGATCTGCTCCTCTACATCGCCTATGTAAAGCGCGTCCCACCCAAGCACCGAAAAAGCCACAGCTGCGCTCTTGGCCACGTGCACCTTGTCGTCAGAGCCGGCAACAGCAAGCATGTTGGCGTTTGCCTTTTGCTCAGACGGCCTGACATTGAACTTTACCAGATCTATCAGCTCCATCATCAGGTTGAGCAGGAACGCCCTCTCGGTCTTGTCAACTCTGCCCCTGCTGTATAGCTCACCTATGGTGTTTGTAGCCGGCAGGATAACGTCAGTCAGTACCCTCACCTGATCAATGTCTGAATTAAGCACGCTCAGCAGTATCCTGCGCGCCTGCTCCTCCTCGCCGGCCATGACAGCGCTTATCAGCTTTTGCTGCACTTGGATGTAGTTCACGGGAAACTCAATATCGGCGACACCAGTCTCAAGGAACCATACGTTCACGTTGCCTGTCTTTTTCTTTTTCACAAGTCCCATCGCGTGCATGATGTCAAGGTATTTCGTGATCGTCATCCTGTTGATGCCTGTCCTGTCCGCCAGCTCTATGCCGGACAGGCCCGTGCCGGCGCCCTGCAAAATGTCGACTATTTTGCGCTTGACCTCTTCGAGCGTATAACGCCGGTACACATGAGCTTTTCACAACTTGCACGAAATAAACTTTGCATACATATATTGCACTAGAAGATTTCGCTACTTCCAAGCTAAATGTGAAATGTTCGTAAACGCATATCCAGCATGTTGACTTTTGTATACAGGCTATTTGAAACCCTTCCTTATCTTTCTGCTTGTAGTCCTGTTTTTTGCCTCCCTCAGCACTATACTGTTCGAGCTTGCGCTGACTAGGGTCTTTTCCATCATCCTCTGGTATGACTATGCATTCATGGCGATCTCTGTGGCGTTCTTTGGCCTCGGGATAGGCTCGCTTGTAATACACATCCAAAAGGACAGCGCCAAGTGGAAGAGCATATATGAAAGGAAGGAGCAGCTGTCGTCTAGGATAATCTACTTTGCAGTCGCGTACGCCATTTCGGTACCTGTGTTTGTCTTCCTGATATCAGCGATCCCGCCAAGCACTTCCAACATACACCTCTTTTACTTGGTGTCGTCTGTCCCATTCTTTTTCGCCGGGTCGGTAATGGCGCTGGTGTTTTACGCAATGCCGCAAAAGATAAGCAAGCTGTACTTTGCAGATTTGGTAGGTGCCGCGGCAGCCACGCTTCTCTTGGACCCTCTTATGAGGGGGTTTGGAGCGGAATACGTGATCCTCCTGACGGCCCCCATGGTTGCAGGGTCGGCCATAGCAGGAGCGCTTGCGCTCAAGGGCCTTCCAAGTGGGATCGCAGTAATAACAGATAGGCTCAAGATGCTTGCAGGCATCGTCCTTGCGGCGACTCTGCTGGTGCCGATAGCGGGGAATGCATCGGCCTTTGACGCGTTTGAAGTGCGTCCTGGCAGCAACAAGGGACTGTACTACCAGCTCAAGAACCCAGAAAGGTTTGAGCACCTCTCAAAAGAGTGGAACTCTTTTTCGCGCATCGATGTTACACGGGAAACCAAGGTGAATAGCACTCTCAACAACTATGATTCGACAGAAGACTCCCGAGAGCTTGCCGCGATCATTATTGATGCGGATGCCGGCACGCCGATATTTCGCTGGAATGGCTCGCAAAGTGATCTCCTCTGGATGCAGAAATACATGGACTACTTGCCATACGAGATAGATAAAGTGGAAAGCACGCTCGTCATCGGGGGAGGGGGAGGCGAAGACATTCTGGTGGCGCTGGCGGGCGGCTCGGAGCAAGTTACCGTTGTCGAGCTGAACCCCCTGATAGTCTCTGCTGCAAAGCGGTTTGCAGATCCGGCAGGCAGCCCGTACGAGCGCGACAACGTTCAATTGTTCATAGATGATGGCCGGCGCTTTATCAGCTCGACAGAAGAGAAATACGACGCGATAATGATCAAGCTGGTGGATTCCTGGGCTGCGCAACTTGCGGGCGGCTACGCGCTTTCCGAGAACTACCTTTACACCACAGAAGCATTCCAGCAGTACCTGCGTCACCTGAACGAAGATGGCATGCTTGTCATGATAAGGTGGAATTTTGAGCTGCCGCGGCTGATGCCGCTTATGGCCGATTCTCTTATGAAGGAGACAGGTAAGAGCAGGGAAGAGGTAAGCAAGCATGTCATGGTAGTTGAAGACAGGCCGGGGCTTTTCTTTGGGCGGACCGATGACGCGCAAACATACTACCCCGTTCTGGTTGTAGTCAAGCCAACGCCATTTACAGATGCCCAGATCGACCTGACAAGGGAAAAGGCAGAGCAAGGCCGCGCTGACATTATCATGCTGTCTGATGAGTACATAGAACCTCCATATGACAAGCTCTTTTCAAGCGAAGGCTACAACGACTATTTCGCTCAAGTCTCAAACCCCAAGGTCCCGACGGACGACTCACCATTCTACTTTGCAAGGGAACCGGTGCCGCAGCAGATGATAGTCCTGCTTGAGACCGTGCTTGGCATCTCTGCCGGGCTATCAGTCCTGCTTATGTGGAACGCCAGAAAGAAAAAGGCAAGGATGGATGCCACGTCCGGGTCCCACGTCCTCTTTGCGGTATTTATAGGCCTTGGCTTTATGATTCTAGAGATTACCTTTATCCAAAAGTTCCTATTGTTGCTTGGGACCCCCATAATGGCCCTGACAGTCATACTGTTCTCCATCCTTTTGTCAAGCGGGATAGGCGCATACCTGAGCGGCAGACTGTTTGGCGGCAGACCGTATAGGGCGGTGTTTGTTTCGGTGCCAATCTTGGCAGGCATGATCCTGTTCAACTTTTACTTTTTGCAAGGGATCATAGATTCGAGCATAACAATGGATCTCACAGCCAGAGCCGCGCTCACTGTGGCGCTCTTGTTCCCCGCCGGCCTCCTGATGGGCTTCCAGTTCCCGTCGCTTATCAGCATGGCTTCGCTTGTGAAAAACAAGGAAGACAACACCACCTTGCTGTGGGGTGTCAACGTTATTGCCTCGATAATAGGGACGGTCCTTGCTGCCACGCTTGCAATGATCGTGGGATTTAGCGGGAACCTACTGATCGGGCTTGGATTATACGCAGGAGCGGCAGTCTCTGCTCTGTTTGCGCTGCTCAGCATAAAACGCGCTCAGGTTGCCGTGATGGGGGACAGGCAGTAATAATCACCTGTGCTTCTTTTTTGGCATCTTTCTAGAGCCTGATATCAGATCAGTAAGCGCATTGAACGCCTTGCCTACCTGCTCCATCTTGACAAGAACGATTGTATCAGTATAGCAGCTGACGGTGTCTTCGATGTTGATATGGCGGCGGGCGAGCTGGTTATAGAACGCAATTGCACACCCCGGCGTCTTGATTATCTCTTCGGGGCTATGCACAATGATCGCGGCCAGGTCGTCTTCGATCTCTAGAATGTCGTCGTGGGCGAACATCGCCTTGACCTCGTCAAGGAGCGCGTCATCAAACACGAGCGTGATCGACATGATGCTCTCTGATACGCTGATAAAGTTGCCAACGTTTTGTGTCATGGCCTTTGCGACCTTCTCGATCGTCTTTTTGCTCTTTTCGGCCGAGACCTTGGCTACGTCGGTCCTGACGCTTATCGTGCTGCCCGCCAGTATGGACGCTATCGGCTTTTCCGGCACGTCATAGTCGCGCCTTGACCTCTTGAGCGCGGTGACTATGCTCTCGATGCTCGTGTTCTTACCGCCAAGCAGCTGGTCTACATGTGGCTTGATTAGCCGGGCAAGCGCACTTATGTTGCAGTAGTCGCGCTGGAGCGAGTCTTGGAACGACAGGTCGTTGTTGACGACCTCTTTGACTGCGTTCGTTATCGATTTTTCATTGTTGACCAGCATTGGTCATTATCACCCTGATTTAGGTCATTCCTGACCAAAAAATATAAATGTAGTGCTTGAAACGCAACGCATGTAATTGGGAAATAGCGGCAAGGTTGTTCTGGCCTACTCGGGGGGCTTGGACACTTCTGTATGCATAAGGTATCTACAGACTCTGCACAAGCTTGATGTAATAACAGTCACGGTTGACTGCGGCCAGGAGGACGACTTTAAAGAGATCGAAAAGAAAGCCAAGGCAATAGGGGCAATAAAGCATATCTACATAGACGCCCGCGAAGAATTTGCTCATGATTACGTTGTTCCAAGCATCAAGGCCAACGGCCTGTACCAGGGCAAGTACCCGCTTGCCACCGCACTTGCGCGCCCGCTGATCGCCGCAAAGGTAGTCGAAGTTGCAAACAGAGAAGGAGTGACTGCCATAGCGCATGGCTGCACAGGCAAGGGCAACGACCAGATAAGGTTCGACGTTACGATGCGTGCGCTGAATCCAAAACTAAAGATAATCGCGCCTATCCGGGACATGAACCTGACCCGCGACGTTGAGATGAAATTTGCAAAGGAACAGAACATCCCTATAAGCGCCGAGGCCAAGAAATATAGCATCGACCTAAACCTCTGGGGCAGGGCTGTTGAAGGCGGCAACATAGAGGATGCCGACTTTGAGCCGCCAGAAGAGGCGTTCCAGTACATCAACTTCCAGAACGACAAGGCCGGATACGTCGAGATTGAATTTGAGAAGGGCGTGCCGGTAGCCGCCGACGGCAAGCGCATGCCCCTCATTGACCTGATACAATACGTCAACGACAAGGCCGGCGCGCACGGCGTTGGAATCGTCGATCACATCGAAGACCGTGTAGTCGGCATCAAGTCAAGGGAGGTCTATGAAGCGCCGGCAGCAGTCACGATAATCGAAGCCCATAAAGATTTGGAAAAGATGGTGCTGACAAAGCACGAACTTGCATTCAAGCGGATGGTCGACGATCAGTGGAGCTGGCTTGCATACTCTGGGCTGTGGCAGGATCCACTGCGCAATGACTTGGATAAGTTTATAGATGCGACTCAGGTCCGAGTTTCCGGAAAAGTCAAGCTGAAGATGCAAAAAGGGTCTCTCCGGGTGGTTGGCAGGGAATCGAAATATTCACTATACAAAAATGACTTGGCGACTTATGCCGCCGGGTCGACCTTTGACCAGAGCCTGGCAAAGGGATTCGTTGAGCTGTGGGGCCTGCAGTCTATCATCGCAAACTCGGTGGCTGCAGATGCAACAACTTCTTCAGACAAGAAACAACAACAAAAAGGAGGAAAAAAATGAAATCAAAAGTTGAATGCCAAGAATGTGGAGCCGACATCAGCGTTCCAGAAGACGCGGTAGTAGGGGAAATAGTGACATGCCCCGACTGCGGCGGCGACTACGAGATCGCCTCAAAGAGTGGCGACAAGGTGGAGCTGAAGCCGGCTGAAACAGTAGGCGAAGACTGGGGACAATAATGGTGGTAGAGCTCTCTATTATTTATGATAAGGTGCGCTTTGAAGAGAAGGTTCTGTACGAGAAAGCGCAGAGCAAGGGTGTAAAGGCGCAGATAGTGGATGCCAAGACGGTGACAGTAAGCACGGACAGCAAAAAGAAGGATTTTACCTTCGGCGACGTCATTATGCAGAGGAGCGTGAGCCACTACCGGGGGCTGTACCTCACTGCCTGCCTTGAGCACTTGGGCTTTAACATAATAAACAAGTTCAAAGTGGCTGAGACCTGCGGCAATAAGCTGATAACTTCGCTCGTGCTGGCAGAGAACAACATCCCGACCCCTAGAACGCAGTTTGCGTTCAGCGCCGAAGGCGCGCTTGAAACAATACGCAAGGCCGGCTTTCCACTGGTGCTCAAGCCGATCGTGGGCTCGTGGGGCAGGGGAGTATTCCCGCTGCGCGACGAAGAGACCGCCGGCATGATTGTGGAAATGAGAGAAGAGGACGACAGCCCACTTGCCCGTATCTATTATGTCCAAGAAATGATTGACAGGCCGCCGAGGGACATCAGATGCATAGTGGTGGGCAACAGGGTAGTCACCGCGATCTACCGCTATTCTGCTGAAAATGAGTTTCGCACAAATGTCGCCCGCGGAGGTAAGGCCGAGCTTGCGCCGATAACAAAAGAGCTTGAGGATCTGGCGATAAAAGCTGCAAAAGCTGTCGGCGGCGGCATCTTGGGCGTGGACATGATGGAGGATAAAAAGCGTGGGCTAATTGTTCACGAAGTGAATAACACAGTCGAGTTCCATGGCGCCGCCAGCGTATCAAAGACCGACATCCCCGGTGCAATGATAGACTATGCTGTCAAGCTTGCCAAGAAGTGATGACCAAAATTGGTCAATATTGACCTGCATTAGGTCATATCTGACCAAAAAATATAAATGAGGATTTTTGAGGCGAAAATTCTATAAAATGCACAGTTTTGTTGCAATAAAGGAGAAGAACTGCTAGATGATGAAAGTTGGAGTAGTTGGCGCTTCTGGATATGTAGGAGGAGAGCTGCTTCGGCTGCTGGTCACTCACCCAAAGGTGGAGGTGAACATGGTCACGTCGCGGCAAAAGGCCGGCGAGTACGTGCACCGCGTCCACCCAAGCTTGAAGGGATTCATTGACATTACCTTCTCGCCGATGGACACGGAAAAGCTGGCAAACTCGTGCGACCTCGTGTTCACGTCGGTGCCGCACGGCAAGGCAAACAAGATAGTCAAGGACCTCTACGACAGGGGGATGAAGGTAATCGACCTATCGGCTGATTTTAGGCTAAAGAACCCAAAGGACTATGTCAGGTGGTACGGCTGGGAGCATCCTTTTCCCGACATGCTGAGCAAGTCTGTTTATGGCGTGCCAGAGCTCCACCGCGAAGAGATCAAGAAGGCGCAACTGGTGTCGTGCCCCGGCTGCATGGCAGTGACATCGCTCCTTGCGCTCAAGCCGCTGATTGAAAACAACCTTATTGACACCGACCACGTCGTAGTGGACAGCAAGATTGGCTCGTCAGGCGCAGGCCAGAAGGCCAACGCCGGCACCCACCATGCCATGCGCTATGGTGTCGTCAGGCCGTACAAGCCGGCAAAGCACAGGCACACCGGCGAAATAGAGCAAGAGCTGTCAATGATAGCGAAAAAGCAGATCAAGGTGAGCATGAGCCCCCACGCAGTCAACATCGTAAGAGGCATACTGACTACGAACCATACGTTCCTGAAGAGGCAGGTAGAAGAGCTTGAGCTGTGGAAGATGTATCGCAACTCGTACAAGGGCGAACCATTCGTGCGCCTGATCCGCGACAAGAAGGGACTTTACAAGTTCCCTGATCCCAAGTTCGTGGTAGGCTCTAACTTCTGCGATGTGGGCTTTGACATTGACGAGTACAACCAGAGGATAGTGGCACTTTCTGCTTCTGACAACCTCATGAAGGGCGCTGCCGGCTCTGCAATACAGGTCATGAACGTAATGTCCGGCTATGACGAAACTGAAGGGCTGAAATACACTCCGCTGACACCGGTATGATAGTCATCAAGATAGGCGGAAGCGTAGTCGACGGGCTGCACCCCTCGACCCTTGCAGACATCAAGGCAATCACTGAAAAGGACAAGCTTGTCTTTGTGCACGGCGGCGGCAAGGAGGTGACCGCGACTGCGACAAAGCTGGGCAAGGAGCAAAAGTTCATAGTGTCGCCAGGCGGAGTGCGCAGCAGGTATACTGACAAAGAGACTGCAGACATTTACACAATGGTCATGTCAGGCAAGATAAACAAGGCAATCACAGGCATGCTCCTGCGCCAAGGCATCAAGGCTGTAGGGATCGCCGGGATTGATGGCGGCATATTGAAAGCCGAGCGCAAGAAAAAGTTGCTGATAATAAATGAAAAAGGGAGAAAGATGATGATTGACGGCGGCTATACAGGCAAGATAAATGCAGTCGACCCGGCGCTGGTACACAACTTGGTTGACAACGGCTTCGTGCCGGTAGTGTCGCCAATCGCGCTGAGCGAAGAATACGATTTCCTGAATGTCGACGGTGACAGGGCGGCGGCATACGTCGCAGGCGGCGTCAAGGCAGACAAGGTGATATTCATCACAAACGTCAACGGGCTGATACTCAACGAAAAGCTGGTGACCGCAATGACTCTGGAGCAGGCAAAGGCGGCTCTGCCCAAGATAGGTTTTGGCATGGAAAAGAAAGTGCTTGCCTGCACAGAGGCGCTTGAGATGGGTGTCAAGGAAGCGATAATTGCCTCCGGCCAGGTTGAAAACCCCATCTCTTCGGCCATTGCTCACAATAACTGCACGGTGATAACTCCAAAATGAACGGCGAAGATCAGCACCTGGCAGCACTTTACCAGAGGTTCCCGGTGAACCTTGCAAGGGGCAAGGGCGCACGAGTGTGGGACACCGCGGGCAAGGAATACATTGACTGCATGGGAGGCTATGGCGTCGCACTCGTCGGCCACTGCAACGACAGAGTGGTGGCTGCGATCAAAAAGCAGGCAGATATGCTCATTACCGCCCACATGTCTGTATACAATGACACTCGGCTAAAGTTCATGGACAAGATGTCGACTGTGGTGCCGCCAGGATTGACCAAAATGTTCTTTACAAACAGTGGCGCCGAATCTGTGGAAGGCGCGCTCAAGTTTGCTCGCAAATATACGGGCAAGCATGGCGTAATAGCAATGAATGGCGCGTACCACGGCAAGACGTTTGGCGCGCTTTCTGTAACCTACAATGAAAAGTATCGCAAATCATTCATGCCGCTCTTGGACGGAGTCAAGTTCGTTCCCTACAGCGACCCAGGCAAGCTGGAAGAAGCCATCGACGACACAATCGGAACTGTGATTCTGGAACCGATACAGGGTGAGACTGGCATCATTGTGCCGCCAGACGACCTACTGCCAAAGATAAGAGAGATCTGCAACAGGCGCAATCTCGTCCTGATATTTGACGAAATCCAGGCAGGCCTTGGCAGGACAGGCAAGATGTGGGCAGGGCAGAACTGGAACACTACGCCGGACATCATGTGCCTTGCAAAAGGGATCGCTGGCGGAATACCGATGGGTCTTATACTGGCAAAGCGGGAGATAATGGAAGCGACAAAGCTTGGCGAGCATTCGTCAACCTTTGGCGGGAGCCCGATAGCGTGCGCTGCAGGCACTGCGACGCTTGAAGCGCTGACCGAAGACAAGCTTGTTGAAAACGCCGCCAAGATGGGCAGGCACTGGAGAGAGGGCCTGAATCGGCTGAAAGAGAAGCACAAGATAATCCGCGAGGTGAGAGGCCTTGGCATGATGATCGGGGTAGAGCTTCGCTTCGAGGTAAAGGATGTGCTCTTTGACGGAATTCGCAACGGACTGCTTATGTTGTACTCGGGAAGGAACATTATAAGACTCCTTCCGCCACTTGTAATGGATGAAACGACGGTTTCCCGCGCAGTTGATATAATGGACGCTGTATTAACTAGCGAGGAAAAGAGAAGGAATGTCATCAGCTAACATCGATGAGACAGATGAGAAGATACTCCACATCATGCAGGCAGATTCCCGCAAAGCATTTGTCGAGATCGCAAATGAAATAGGGCTTTCAGAATCGGCCGTACGCCGGAGGGTCAAGAATCTGGTGGACAGCGGGGTCATCAAGCGCTTTACGATCGAGCTTGGCGCAAGTGACAAGACAAGCGCCATAACGCTGATTTCCGTGGCTTCGACCGCGGATACCTCGGCCGTGTCCAACAGGCTCATGAAGCTTGGCGGCGTCGAAGTGGTCTACGAAATAACAGGCCAGTACGACATTGCTGCGATAATTGCGGCTCCATCTATAGCCGAGATAAACAAGTGCATAGATGATATCCGCAAGATAGAGGGCGTGTCTGATACCAACACCGTAATCATACTAAAGACAATGCGCTAGTCTCTCTCTTCTTTTTGTTTTTAGGCAGAATCTTATGTCAGTCTTTAACGTTATTTCATTTCGTCAATAATTTTGGAACCTGCTAAATAGCATATTTTGCAAGAGCACGCATGAGGCTTGATAAAAGCGCGCAAACCTTTAGCATCGTAGCTCTGTTGGTAGCAGCGGTGGCGGTTCTACCACTTGCAAGCTCGCCCGCATCAGCACAGATGGCACATCCAGACAACAACAGCAGCTATGGCCTTGGTGATACAATAACGTCTGCAGACAGCAATGGCACTGGCAAGTCATTTCTGGCCGTATTTGGAGCAAGCTTGGTAGAAGGGGCAAAGGTGACAGGAGTGGTGGTGGAGAGCGAAGATGAGGTCTCGGTGACAGTTGCAAATGAAAACGAGACTGGAAGATCAGACCCAGTTACGATAGTTGCATTCGCTGGCAAGATAGACATGATGTCTTTAATGATGCATTCGATGATGAATGGTAGTGGTGGCAGCTATGGCGACGATAGCTTTGGAACAACAAACAGTGGCGGTGGGCTGGACTACTCTGGCCGCGATCCGCTCAGCGATTTTGCTATGGAGGACCCTGGTGTACATGATGACCTCGGCAGTTCAAAGAGTTCCACGGAATTGTTCAAGAACATAAAAACAGGAAGCAGCGTCATTCAGGAGGACTGGACCTCGCCCCAGACTGTAACTGTGACGCTTGTCAATAATGGCACAGACTCAACAACGGTGCCTGACAAGTCAGATACGACATTTGTGCTTGTGCTGGTCTTCCCATACACAGAAGAAGCAACAGGGACAACAACAGGAGAAGGTCAGGAGTAAAACCCCTCCTCTCCATCCATTTTCTTTTCCCCGCTTTTAATTAGGCAAGTGCACTAGAATCTACCTACTGGACCAAGAATTTTGGAGCATTTGAAGATAAGGACAAGGCAGCAAGCCCGGTAAAGATTCCAGCTTCTGCGTGGAAGGTGCTCGCCGTCCAACCTGATAATCATGGTAGTCGGGTTCTCCATGTTCATGGTGTTCCAGATGGTGCCGGTGCTTGTCCGAAACCCTGTGCCGCTTGGCTTTGGAGGCGAGACGCGGCGACCGCCGGCTATGTGCAGCTCCAGTTTGCAATAGTGCTTTTGGTGTTTGGGCCCACCTCGGAATTCATTGTGCACAAGATGGGCTCCATCAAACCGATAATCATAGTTACCTCTGTAACGGCGACAGGGTTCCTCTTCCTGCTTGCGTTCCATGGAAGCTGGATGGCAGTCGCGGCTGGCCTTGCAGTGCTGTTAACCGGGCTGTCCCTCACAAACGTCGGGGCGCTGAACGTGACCCTGCTTGCCACGCCTGCAGAGTTTACCGCATATCGCTTAGGATGAATACGCTCCTGAGAATTGTCGGGAGCTCGATAGGTCCCGCCCTTGCAGGAGTGTACATGCAGATGTGTACCAATCGACGATAGAGGTGGTGGCCGGCAAGCCACTGGCGTACCCGTCAACGCAGGCTTTTAGCATCATAGTCCTTACTGCAGCGATGCTGGCAGTGGTGTCGATCGCGCTATCAGTGTACCTGAAGCGGCGGCTGAGCAGCATGTCGATACCAAACCTCGTATAAGGTAGTTCATATATTACCTGCTTTCTAAAATTATCTGATGTCCAGACCGCAGGCAGACCCGGAGACTAGGAAGTACAAGGAAAAGTGCAACAGCATCCTTGCAATATCGCCGCGCATACGCTACGCCGGCATTATGAACAGGTTTGGCCGCACGCTGGCCGGCGGCCTGCGCAAGGGAGTAGTGCCCCTGCTCAAGCAGGACGAAGCAAGGAACGAATACTTTATCGAGGCTACAAGGAACCAGCTCCGCAAGAACTTTGAAAGGTCGATAGGCAAGACGGAATATACTTTTACAGAAAACGAGAAGGTCAAGATACTGACTATTGCAAGCGAGGAGCACTTTTACTACATCACAATGGAGAAGGACACGCCTGCAAACGAAGTGGCAAGAATAATTGAAGAGGCAAGGAAGCTGGTCAGATAATAGCCGGCTCTCTTCCCTTAAAGTGCCGGTAGACCGGCTCGATTATCTTATTGACGTAGGTCGCAGTCGCGTTTTTCAGGTCCATCGGGTGTATCTTTTTCGCCACAAAATCGCGCTCTACGTCCTTGTAGCTCGTATATGTCATATTGCCCCCATATTTTGCAGGCCGCTCTATCACGAACTCGTCAAACTGATGGAAGACAATGTAGCGCACCAGCTCCAAGATAGGGTTACCCTCGGCCACTCCCACCGGGCAGAACGCCTTTGAAATCTTGTCCCTGATCGTCTTTTCATCGTCGTGGATGAGTATCCCGCTTGCCGGCTTGCTCTTGCTCATCTTGCTCGATATCCTTGCGTCCTCCGCAGCGTTCTCGTCAAGGCCCGCCCTGACAGGCTCCGAGAGGCCCGGCAGCAGGTGATGGTGCACTACCACTGGCACCTTCCAGCCAAGCTTTGGGAATATCTCGCGGACCAGCATGTGGATCTTGCGCTGGTCCATGCCGGCGTGCACGATGTCAAGGTCGAGCGCCTTGATGTCGACTGACTGCATGGGCGGGTATAGCAGTTGCGATAGGTCAAGGTTCTTCTCTGCCTCGCTCCTCCCCATGATCGTAAGCGATCGCATGGTCCTTGCAAGCGTCATGTGCTTGCTAAAGCGCACAAAGTCTTCCCAGTAGCTGTCCGTCTGCCTGTAAAGGTCGCTTCCAAGGACGACATTGACACCGGGGCAAAAGAACTTGAATGCCTCTGCATAGTACTGCGAGACTTTTTTTATCCTGTCCCAGTCACCGCCCAGCTTGTCGTTGATGTAGGTGTGCCAGTCGGCAAGAAAAACGGTCGAGTGGATGCCGGCCTTGATAAAGTCGTTTATCTTGAATCCTGTCAGCACCAGGCTGCCAAGGTGGAGCACGCCGGATATTTCCAAGCCGATGTAGTGCTTTGGGTGGGCCTTTGATTCAAGCAGAGCCCTGAGTTCGTCTGCTGTCACGACCTCCTCGGTCGGCTCCCGCGTTACAAGTGCAAGCCGCTCTTCGATATCCATATCTTGCTGTATATGGGGAATGCCGAGCCAACAGTTCTATAAACTTTGTACTGCACTTATTGAACAATTATCGCTGTTCTTTATATTGTATTTTGGGCGATGGTATATGTGATAATAGTAAGGCACCTCGCGCTGGCCGCGCCATTGGCATTGATAATCGTTTTGTCTGTTGTTCAGCCGGCATTTGCGCAAGAGGATGATGATAATAATCTGACAGAGCCGCGTGGAGCGCTAAAGAGTAATGCGACAGAAGGCAGTCTCTTAAACGCGACTAGAAGCGATGAGCCTGTCCTTGAGCAAACTTCGGAAAAGGGCATTTACCTTGTGGAGATCAGATGGCCGCAGGACCCTGTGTCGGTTTTCCAGCGCATACTGCAGATAGAAATAGCATTCCTCAACGCCAGCTCTCCCCGACCAACCGCAGAGAACTTTCCACAGACAGAGACCAACACGACTGGTCAGAGCACTCCGGGCGCAAGCGGTTTTACAGACCCGCGCATGATAGAGACTACGCTTCCAGTTGAGAGTTATGACATTGCGATCTATGCAGCAGATGATGGTAGGGAGCTATGGAAAAAGATGGATCAGCCGGGGCTCGGCGGCCGGGGGACACAGAGAATCGACCTTGAAGGCAACTACACCGGCCCTGTTACGATCAACATAACGGACATCCGGCCGGGCTGGAGCGCCGGCGGCACCACAACGGCAGAGGAGCTTACAGACTCGGTTTCGTTCACCGCTACAATCGTGCCAGAATTCTCGGTTGCTGCATCATTGATTCTGGCAGGGAGCGTAGCCGCAGGCATTGCTGCAGCGCGGCTGAGGAAAATATGAGTTATGTAAGATTGGTCTGCAACCGATAAATTGCATGTGCCAAAGTCATGGATAATGAGTAATCATGATATCATTTCGTGGGATAGCACCATAGGCAGGAAGGTCAAATCAAGCGACGACAAGGACCTTGGCAAGGTGCAGAGCATAACCCGCGACTATATCCAGACAAAGGAAGGAACGGTCTCGAAGAATTACTATTTTATACCAAAGTACTACTTGAGCGGGTACGACGGTGACAAGCTGTGGGTGTCGCTTACAAGGGACGAGGTAAAGTCCAAGTTTGAAAGAGAAAATGCGCCCGAGCCGTCAGAATGGGAGACCCCGGAATACGCAAAACGCAGGACAGTCGTCATGGAGAAGTATCCTGAATTTGCGACAAGCATCCCTGCAAACATGGTCCAGATGCCGTGGGACAAGATAATAGACAAGAAGGTAAAGTCAAGCGACAGGAAAGATCTAGGAGATGTCGAGAGCGTTTCAAGCGACTACATCGAAGTCAAGGAAGGCCTGGTGAGCAAAAAGCACTACTATATACCAAAATTCTATATCCAAGGATTTGACGGCGACAGCCTTTACGCTTCGCTTACAAAGAATGAGATCAAGGATCGATTCGAGCGCGACAGCCCTCCGCCGCCTTCAGAGTTCCAGAGCGCGGACTATCAGGAGAGGATGCGCAGAGTCGAGGCCGATTACCCGCAGTTCCTGCACGGCGTGCCTTGGATGGCAAAAGAGCCGTCGACAGAGATCCCTGTCGACTATTCCGGCACGACGTACAACATCCCATGGGACCAGCTGATACACCAGCACGTCAGGACTACAGACAACGTGGAGATAGGCTACGTGGAGCGGATCGGAAATGAGTTTGTCGTGGTGAGGGAGGGCGTATCGGATGTCCACATCTATTACATCCCCAAGGCGTACATCCGCGACTACGATGGTAGCCAGCTCTGGATAGATGCGCCAAGCGGCCTCGTCAGGTCAAAGTTTGAGAGGGAGCCCGAGCCCTCGGTGGAGGAGCTGCGGACCCTTGCCAGAGATGCGCCACGCTACAGGAAGAGGACAGTAGAGCCACAGGCGCAGCGCACAACAACAGCAGAGCCGGGGAGCGTCAAGGTGGAAACAGAAGTGGATCTGGAAGAGGCTGGCAGGACAAAAACAGCAACAGAGGGAGCCTAGCCTATCTTTATTACTGGCGCATAGCTGGTAAGCCACTCTTTGTGCTTTTTGTAATCAGGGTCTGCTTCTTTTACCAGCTGCCAGAACCTGATTGAATGATCCATCTCTATCAGGTGCATGAGCTCGTGGATTATGACGTAGTCAATGACTTCACGCGGGGCCGCTGCCAGGAGCAGGTTAAAGTTCAGGTTGCCCTTTTTTGAGCAGCTGGCCCACCTGGACCTCTGGCTCTTTATCGATACCTTGTTGTACTGCAGGTTCAGCCTTGCAGCAAGCGCCGGCAATCGCTCGGATATTATCTTACCCGTCTGCTCCTTGTACCATTCCTGCATCTCTTCCTTGTACTTTCGCCTGTCCGTTACGTGGAAGGTTATCACCTTCATTGCATCAGAGACGACGACTGCCGACCGCTGCCTATCCCTTACAATGTGGAAGCGATACTTGCTTCCAAGGAAATAGATCGTGCCCGGCTCGTGCCCTCCACCGCAGCGCTCCTTCAGCCTGATGTAGTACCTCGATGTCTTGATAATCCAGTCCCTCTTTGCAGAAACAAAACTCTCAAGCTCTTCGACGCGGTAGTCCGGCGGGACGATCGCCTGCACGCCATTTATGCCGGAAACAAGCCTGAGTCTCTTTGCCCTTTTGCTTGTCAAAACGTCGATCTTGATTGCACCGCCGGCATGGTCAAGCGATAAAATCAAACATACATCCAACTTTGGCAGTAGTTAAAGAATTTTGTGGGGTTCTGCTAAAGTTCCACTTCAGAAAGCGGGTTCAGTAGGATTACGCTAGAAAAATAGGATTCGGTCAATAACTGCTGGCTTGCAAACTGACATATGCAACCAGATAATGCAGCAGCCATCAAAGCTTTTATTCGCTCAGCTTGCACTCTCTCATAGCATGCGACTTCTCCCTGTCAGCAAGATGTCGATTACTCTTCTAATGGATAACGTTACTGACAGGTTGCTTGCCAGCTCGCCGCATGCGCATCGGCCGCCATTGGGCAGGGATGGAAAATTTCTTCCTGCACCACTAGCAGAACACGGGTTCTCTGCTCTGATAGAAATTCAATATGGTGGAGAAGACGGAGGATCGGTTCAGCAGCAGAAGACTTACCTATTTGATACAGGAACGAGTGAAAACGGCGTCATCTTCAACTCTGATCTGTTTGGAATAGACCTCTTGAAGATTGACGCCATTGTATTGAGCCACGGGCACTTTGATCATTTTACAGGACTTCAAAGCGTGTTAAAACGAATTTCAAGACCTGTCAGGCTGTATGCACATCCTGATGCCTTCCTAAGGCGCTGGGATATTTTTCCAGACGGGACCCGCCTGATCAATCCTGTCCTAGATGAGGCGGCTCTAAAGGAATACGGGTCAATCATACATAAAAACGAAGGACCGACTGGCCTTCCAGATGAAAAAGATCCCCGTCTTATTATTAGCGGCCAGATTCCGCGAGAAACAAGCTATGAGAAAGGTTTTCCGCCACAGTATGCAGAAGTGGAGGGAAAAGGTTTGGTTCATGACCCATTAGTCAAAGATGATCAGGCGCTCATTGCAAAAGTTAAAGGAAAGGGGCTGGTTGTTGTCAGCGGTTGCGGCCATGCAGGAATAATCAACACAATAAACTATGCCCGGAGGCTGGGTGGTACCGAAAAGATTCATGCGGTCCTCGGCGGCTTCCACTTATCAGGCCGGCTACAGGAGGAAGCAATCGAACCAACCTTGAAGGATTTGCAGAGTGCTGATCCCGACTATATTGTGCCTTGCCATTGTACCGGATGGAAAGCCGTAAACACGATAATCCAGAGGATGCCTGAAAAATTTATCCCGCCAAGTGTCGGAACCCGGTTTGTCTTTTAAAATGTCGTATCTGCGAACACCATATATTAGACAGAAGCCCGTGGGACAGCTACAACCATCCCATTCTTTCTTCTGCTCATATCATAGAGCATAATATAAAGACATCCAGACCAATATTGGCCGTGAGCAGCAAAGCAGATGCATATCATCAGTGCCTTGCACTGCTGCGCGGCATTAACATGGGCGGGAATAACATTATCCGGATGACCGATTTAGTAGCGTGTTTTGAGCAGAAGGTAGGATTTACAAATGTGACGTCCTATATCCAAAGCGGCAATATTCTGTTTAGGGCCGCCGATGAACAGAACAGGACAAGACTGATGACCAGTAAGATTGAAAGAGTCCTGTCTGATAACATTTCATTACAATTCACAAGTTGTTTGTCGTCCTCACGCACGAACAACTGAAAAGTGTGGTAGAGGGCGCTCCACCTCTGTTCGGCAAGGATGCGGCACGATACCGATATGATGTAGTCTTTTTGAAAGAAGAACCCCTTACGACAAAAGTTGCCATGAAAAGCGTGGCTGTCAAAGATGGTATTGATCGTGCATATGAAGGAGAGGGTATGCTCTATTTTTCGCGCCTTATGGCAAAGGCAGCACAAAGCTGCTTGATGAAAAATATTCGCACTTCCTATTCACCAGAAAATGACCATGCGAAACTGCAATACCACTACAAAGCCGCTCGCTCTGATGGACAAGAGGGCGGCGACGGTCAAAAATGAAGAACAACAACACTAGAGAGAAGAAGAGATAAAATGCCATTTGCAGAAATAGATCTCTCCTACAGATGCCACGGAGTACCCAGATCAAGGCCGCCGAGCTGGCCGGCAGGTTGGCCGCGCTTGACGTCGACGAAGGCATAAGGATAGAGAAGAAGAATAATGATAATGCCGGCGACGAAAAAATATTTGTCAATAGGAACGCTTCTGGCATGTTTATCGTGCAGCATGGCAGCGACTTCCAGTACCTTGAATCTGCAAGGCAGGTTGTCAGCGTCATAAAGTCAAGGTTTGGCAGCAAAAAATACACTATATGGGCTTACTAAATAGAAGATTCTACACTAACATTGCGTATAGACCATTTTAATAAAATAGAATCGAGTTCTGCATTATATATGGTGTCCGGCAAGTATTTCAACAAGGGCGTAAAGGCGCTGGATTCCCCACACGTCGGCCACGTTGTAAGGGAGACTTCAGACAAGATTGTGGTATTTGGCGGAGGCGATGACAGATACGACATCCCAAAATCGACGATCAGGTTTGCGGCAGGCAACGTGCTGATAGACCTGCCTTTTTATGAAATAGTAAGGAAATACAAGGTTGACAGGAAAGACCCGCTGCCGGCAGACAGTGCTCCTTCTATAGACCTGCCAGAGCCAGTCGACCTTGCGACCTACGAAGGCAAGTATCCCAAGTCGCTCTTTAACAAGGGCGTGAGGACGCAGGACGAAGAGCATGTCGGCCACGTGATGAGGGAGACTGACGACAAGATTGTAGTCTGGGGCCACTACGACTGGCGTTTTGACGTCCCCAAGTCAAAGATAATTGCTGTTGGAAGAAACGTCATCCTCGGGATGGACTACTCTGACGTGTTCAAGTACAGCGTCGATAGAAACGCGCCGCTGCCAACGGGCGAGTCAGTAGAAACTCTGGCCGAATGATCTCTTAGCTAAACGCGACAGATTTTCTGACCTCGTCCTTTACGTATCTCATAGTGGCGTCTGCAGCCTTTTTCCCCATTATCCTTTCCAGCATGTCTTCCAAGATCTGGGGTCTGGATATGATGTGGCTGTCGTTTATCCTGTAGCAGAGCTTCATTGTCTTGAAAATAAGGTCGGATAGCTCGTGCCCAAGCGCCCTATCAAGGCCGCTGCGTGCTAGCTCGATGAACTTGGATGGGTGCCATTCTCTGTAACGATTGTTTGTGTGGATGGTCGAGTGGTGGGCGTTCAAAATTGCGACCAGATCTCCAAACGACAGTCTGGAGAAAGCGTTTGCGCTGTAGCAGCAGATGGCTTCAAGAGGAATGTGAAACTTTTTGCCTACTATCGTTTCGTAGTTGACAAGCTTGCAAGGGTCTACATGGTGCTCAAAAAAGGTCTCGGCGCTTCCAATCGCAAGGATCCCGTCAGAATTCGATCTCTTTTTCACTTTTAGCATCAGAGTGCCACGAGTCCAAGATAGCCTGACCTTCAAGGTTGTTGGTCTTTTCTACCGAGTACATCACGTTTCTGTCGACTATTGTCAGCGCGCCGGATTCAACAAGCGTCTCAACATCGATGCGCCGGCTCATGTGCCTGACCGTCTCGGCCACATCATTTTCAACAGCGTAAATGACTGCATAATTTCGGGAAGCATACTTACTGACGATATCATATAGTGCCGGGTAACCAGTATCTTCGCTTCCCTCTATGAGGCAAAGAGAGTGGATGCGCTCCATAAGAGGCTCATAAGGCAACGAACCTTCCATGAATTATAAACGTTTGTAAAAGATTGTATTGTAAGATAATTACATAAAACCGTAATTTTATGATATTATATGACTCCAGCTTCGCGCAGCTTGCGAGGCAGGTAGACCTCTGCAAGGTACTTGAAGCCGTGCTTGAAGAATGCGTCCAGCTCGCACTTTTCCTTCTTCTTCAGGAACAGATCAAGCTCCTTCTGCCATTGCTTGTCTTGGAACCATGGCTTTTTCTTCATGTCATTTGCGCGGTTAAGGTCGTCATCTGATGCTGCAAGCCTTGCGACCTCTGGTATGTTGTATTCGTAAATGTCAGAGAACATCATTCCGAGCACCTTTGCATCGGGCGTCACGAGCCTGTCGCTGTCATAGCTGAGCGATTCACTGCCGATCTTGTAGCGGAGCGCTATGCCAAGGCCCCATGGGTCGGCATCTGCAAACACGACTACGGGCTTTTTCCACTCCTCATTGAGCGCCTTGACCATCATTCTGGTCGCCCTGTCCGGCTCGCCCGAACCGGTCATTAGGATCGCGTTGTATTTCTGAATAAACCCGGATTTGCGGATGTTGTTGAGCACCGTATCTTTCTCCACGACCATGACAAAGTCAGCCTTGACCTTCACTATTTCCACATCGCGTATATTGGTCGGTATGAGCTGCGAAGTGGCCCTGCTGCCAAGGTTGCAGTCAATGACGTCGCCCCCTACCCGGAGCGTGATTGGCCCAGAGATCATGCCCTTTGGCTTTGAGGTGACGGAGAACTCTTCCCTTGGGACTCCTGTCAAGAGTTCGATCGCCTTGATGGCATCGTCAGAGTCCTCCTGACCCGTCCAGAACTTTTGCTTGTTCTTTTCGTCGCCCACCGTGCTCAGGGTTGCGTAATACATACCCCTGATCGTGCTCTCCATTTCTTCGTCCAACAGCTTGCGCACCGCATTTGCCATCACGAGATACTGGGTAAAGGTGGGAATCTTTTTAGTGCTGTCCGGGCTTATGCCGACTGTCTTGTCGCCTATCGTGAGCATCCTCTTTTCGTCAGACCACACGGTGTTGTCATAGCCGACCTTTGGGACGTTTAGAACGGGCATCATCTTTTGTACCATAAGGTCAGTGCTAACGTCCTTCATTATTGTCTTGATCTTTTTGATGACTTCTTGGTGGCGCTTGTCAGTTGCTGGCATTTGCTTTCTTCCTCCTTACTTCTCCTCCTTTTAGCGGCTTGTTATTGTCTTTAATAACTGTGTCAAGAGTTGCTTGCTTGTCATCATCCTTCTGCAGAGTTTCAGGCACTTTTTCCTTTCTGGCCTTTGGCTTTGAGAGCTTGCCCTTTTTCCTCGCCGTATTGATTGCGATCTGATCCTTGTCTGGCTTGATCAGCTCGCCGTCTATCTCCACTGCTTCTTCCGCCTCTTCTTCGATGCGCTCAGTAGTGATCTTGTCTTCTTTTTCTGCGGTAGTAGTACTACTAGGGGTATTATTGACCAGCTGCTCGATCCTGACGTGCTTTTCTGCAAGCTCTGTGAACGCCTGCTCAAGCTTGACAGGATCAACCTTGATCGATTCAGAAATAGCGCTTACTATAAGCGGGATGTAATACTTGTACAGGTTCAGCCTGCTCTGGGCCTCCTTCATGCGCAGCTCTTTTCTGATCTGCGCGCTCACCTTCCGATACAGCTCTGACAGGCAGTATTTCATGTATTTTTTCAGCTCACCTTCCGACGCAATGCTCTCCTTGCCTGCAGTCTTGTACGGTATCTTGGTCGAGCAGATGTGGAAGAATATGTGCAGCGGCAAGAGCTCGACTGCCCTGTCAGATTTCACTTCTGGGTTTGCGAACTGCTCCTTGGCCTCCTTTTTTGTGATGCCCATCTTGTTTATCTCTACCTCAGAGACCACTTCCCTCGCCACATCAGAGCCCTCGTCGTACAGCAGAGGGATCTTGTTTGCAAACCTGTATAGCTTGAACGACGGAATGTCGCCACCATACGCAATGCCGCATTCCACTATCGTTGGGCGGTTGTTGATGACGCATGTGCGGGAAGCATAGGCAGTAAGCGACGGTTTTAGTACCTTGACTGTAATCTGCGGCTTTTGGACCTCGGGTGCGCCAGAGCCTTCTGCTGCAGGGACGACTTCCTTTGTGGTGACTATGGTGTATTCAGAGGTCATGCCGGTGGTCAGGATCTCCTCGCCGATCGGGCTCAGGTGATCGGTGTTTGCCTGCTGGAAGGGCATATGCTTGCACACCTTGACTATCTCGATAAGCTCGTTCTCGCTATACTTGTCTGCCGGCTTGTTCTCCAGTCCTGCCTTGGCAATGATATCCTTGGCTTTTTCGCTCGACATCTTTTGGAACGAGGCTGCAAGCACCCCTTGAAGGGTGGTCTTGTTGTTCATGAAATTCATTATCGCCTTTTTGAGTGTCTGGAGGTCCATGTCCGCTGGGTGGGGCAAGACTTCCTTTGCAGGCTGCGGCATCACTTCGGTCCTTCGATCGAACGTGACCTTGCCCTCGTCAGTTTCATATTCGATAATAGCATAAGGGTTGACGATGCTCGTCTGGCTGATGTATTCGTTGATCTTGGCCTTTATGTTATTCCTTGTGATCGGGGAAAGTTTTGCATGGAGCACCGCCTCGACCCTGAACCCCGAGTCCCCGACGATCCTGCTCTCTTCGCCCTTGGCTGGCCTTTTGGCAAGGACGATCGGCTTGTTCGTGCTGATGTCTGTTCGCAGTTCAAAATAATACTCTGATCCTTCTTCGTGCGATTTTGACCAGACCTTGAGTGGATGAATGGTGTCTTTGGTAGAAAAAGCAGCTATCATTTTGAGGCCGACGCCGAACAGGCCACGCTGCTGCTTTTCAACGTACTTGCCCGACGTCAGGAACGAGCAAACCGCCACCGGCACCTTGTCTAAAGGCACCCCAATGCCATTGTCTTCGCAGGTTATGGTCCACAGATCGTTTGCCTGATCGCTCATCTTGAGCGACAGCGATATCTTTGGCAGGATGTGGCCAGTTTCGCAAGAGTCAAGCGAATTTTCAATTAGCTCCCTTACAGCCATGTACAGGATGCGTTCGGTGGTAAAGCCTGCCAGCGCAGAGTTGTCGACAAAGAATTCCGATTCGGCCTTTTTGTCGTACCTGACCTTTCCTTTTGTCAGCGGCTTTTGCTGCGCAGCTGCAACCTCAACAGTAGCCTTTTGCTTCAAAGACGTCGAGACTATTTCGCTAACTCAATTTAACTTTTTACGATAAATTTTTTGACTCAGTACTAAAAAGTTAAGCCAGCTAGTCTATGTGAGAGCCGTACGGCGTCGTCGCGCTCTTTAGCTCCTTTATAGTAAAGTTCGGGGATTCAAGTAAAAGCCGCTTTTTGCCCTTCTGTATGACTATGAAATCCGAGCCAGAGCCCACGACCGTACCATCAACCAAGTCTTTCAGCTGGGTCATGGCAGATGCTATGCTGGCGTGATTATAATAACTATAGCAGAGTTTTAATACCAATCCCAGAAAAGCCAGAATAGTAATGGTTTTTCCCCTGCTTGGACAGGTGACTATAGACTTGATGATATCCATGATAGGCGTGGCGGCAGCAGCACTTACAACATCCAGCTTTTTGCCCCAAATAGTCCGGGCGTACAGGACCAAGAGCATGGGGATGTCTCGCGGTACCTCATGAGCATGTTTGCGACAGGCACTGTGCTCTGGATGGTCTATGGCATATTCAAGGAGGATCTTGTAATAATCGGGGCAAACGCCACCGCCACAGCGTTTAACATAATTCTGCTTTACATGAAGGTTGTCTACAAGGCCAAGCCTGCCAAAGTGGCCTAGATGTAGCTATCGTGCGTGAACTGGTAGGGGTTGTTTCTCTGGTTCTGGTTCACAACTGCGATCGTGTTTCTGACAAGCTGGTACATGCTGTCATGGCAGGGGCACACACATATCTTGGTCAAGTCCGCCTCCTTGATGATGCCCTTGCACGATCCGTGCTCGTTGTTGATGCAATTGTTCGACTTGGACACGAATAATTTTTGCATGAACTGTATTTATATTGAATGGAAAACGTTAAATTGTTTCTTGGCTATTTCTTTTCATGAACATTTATTCTGAAAGCAGGCCGTGGGGCAGGTTTGAAAAGTTTCATGAAAACAAGCCCTGCACAGTCAAGCTGATCTATGTCAATGCAAATTCCCGGCTCAGCCTTCAGTACCACAACAAGCGATCCGAGTTCTGGAAGGTGATCAAGGGCACCGCAATGGTCGAGCTGAACGACAGGAACACAGTTCTCAAAGAAGGCGAGACCATTTCTATTCCAAAGCAAGCAAGACACCGCGTTAGCGCGCTTGACAGCGAATGCGTGATACTTGAAATCGCATACGGCAAGTTCGATGAAAACGACATTGTACGCATCGAAGATGACTACAACAGGGCAGCGATGCCAGCCAAGACGCGGGTAGCGACTGCCTAGAGTTGATATATCTCTATGATGGCACATAATCTACCTTGGTAGAGCTGAAAATACTAAAGGGCAAAAAGAACGAGGGCCTGTCCGTTTATCTGGCGAAAAAGAGCATTACGATAAACTCGGAAGGCGACGTGCCGGTGCTTGAAGTCACCAACGAGTACGGCAACTCGGTCAGGTACGAGATTTCAGACAGCTACCGCTTTGATAACCTACATGCAAACCTCTGGCAGTTCATCAAGGACAGCCAGCATTAAGCCTATATAGGAAAGTGGAATAGCGGCAGTAGACAACAGTGCAACTTGTAGATACCTTCAAGGCAAGTTTGGACCCCTCTATCTTTAGGCTTTATCGCAGGTACCTTTACTCGCGATACAAGGCAACAGACGAGCTTGCGCAGGCAGAAGTGGTGCACGAAAAGGCAAAGGAGCGCCTGCTCAAGATGACGGACAAGTTCCGGCAGAACGCGTCCTATTTTGATCCCGGCGACCAACTGGCAGTTGAAATTGGCAATTACAAACTGAAAGGCCCCGTTGGCCTTGCGGCCGGCTTTGACAAGAACTGCGACGTGTTAGAGCCAACATCGTACGTCTTTGGCTTTCTCAACCCCGGCAGCGTGCTGAAAAACCCACGCGCGGGCAACCCGCAGCGGCCAAAGAGCGAGGGCACCATCAGGATTGCTGTAGACGATGAAAGAGAGGCGATAATAAACGCGCAAGGATATCCGCACAAGGGGCTCGACTACACCCTCAGAAACCTGAAAAAGTTCAGCGAGGGTCGGAGGGGCAACGCCAAGATCCTGCTCAATTTTTCCGGCATAACCGACACCTATACCGAAGACGCGGTGCTCGATTCGTGCAAGGAAATCCTGACAAGGACTGCGCCTTATGTTGATTTTGGCTTTGAAGAAAACAGGACGTCTCCAAACACGGATTTTAACAAAGTGCTGCAGACGCCCGAATTCACGAAAAAGATGATCGATCTGATGAACGCGCATATGCCGGGCAAGGTAAAGGCGTCCAAGATATCGCCATACACCAGGCTGCCGCCATCAGACGAAGAAACACAAGCCAAGCTCAAGTCGATCAAGGTATTTTACGAAAACGGCGGGCAGGTCGTCACGCTAGGCAACACAAGGCCGGTCGATACAAAGACTGCCAAGATCACCAAGAATTTTGCAAGGGGAGTCGCCGGCGAAAGCGGCAGGCCGCTATTGCCGTATATGCTCAAGCTGGTACAGGATGTACACAGGGCATTCCCGGATCTTGCAATCATTGCATGTGGTGGCATCTTCTCCGGCGAAGATGCCTGGAAGGCGTACGAAAGCGGGGCGACGCTGGTCTCGCTCTATACCGTCCTGACCTTCTACGGCTTTGGCGTCGTCAGGGACATACACGACACACTGAAAAAGAAGCTGGGCAAAGAGGAGACATTGCAGAGTTTTATGGAAAAGAGAGACTCTCGCGTCACCCACTAGTTTCCCAGATCACCCTGAACAAATTGTTACTATTCTAATTTCTGTTAACCGGCGGAAAAAGCAACTCTGCTCCTGATCTCGTCAAGAATTACTCTTATGGCTATATCGGCTTTGCCTCCTAGAACTCTTCTTAACTTCTCTTCAAACACCTCTGGCTGCGATATTATGGAATCCTCGTCAATCCTGTAGATCCATTTTAGACTTGTGAATATCAGCTGGGCCGCACCTTGCCCAAGTGCTCTATTCAATCCTTCGGCTATCAATTCAATAATTATTTGAGAATATCGCTTCTACCAAGCGTCTAATGCACCAAAAGCGTTGCATAACTTGTTGCATAGTCGCACATCTTCAAACTAGCTCTGAAAATTCAAGAATACTAAACTTTTGCCTCAGCAACCATCAAGCAGTACTAACAATTTTTCCGACTTTATTATCTGTTATTTGGTATATCTATCTCCCCTACCACGTCACTGGCGTTAGTTCTAGGTGCTGTTACAATCAAGAGGATGGATACCTAGTGGCTCAACTTGTATAAAGAGCCGTCTACGAGTTAAAGGTCTCAAAGTCAAGGACAGAGAAAAGATCAAAGAAGCTATAGCGATCAGCATACAAAACTGCAACTATACGACTAGAGAAATAGGCATTGATATTGGCAAAGACCACAGTACGATATCGCGATATCTGGCTGAAATGGAAAGGGAAGGAAAGTGGGGCATCAAGCGTGACGCCAATGGCAACATTATCATATCGCTGCAAAAACAAATAGCTCAGCAGTATCAAAAATTAGACAAAGAACCGTTCAACCAGCTGCCATCAATTCAAAAATGGATAACCTACCTAAAATCTGGCAAGATTCCAGCCAGAAGAATCAGGTACATGACCAACATGATCCATGAGTTATCTGACCAGCTAAAGGTTATGCCTGAAACCATTGTCAGCTTTGGAGTGCCAGTAGACACAACAAAGCGCAAAGAGATAGCCATCGAGTATTGGCAGAACTTCCTTGCATGGTTCAATACTGCATACCCACAAATGCAGAGAATAAGAAATATCAACACGTTCCGAAGCTTCCTTTCCGCACATAACATCAACTTTGCTCATGGTGAAGGCAAGCGCTATGGGCTGTCAACTACACCGGAAAAGCTTGGTGAATACAAGGATATCATGCTCACGCCGGAGCAGATAGACAAGATAAGCAAAAGACTGGAAAATGAAGGCGACTGGCTATCCTGGAGCTTTATGAACATCGATCTGCATACCGGTGCCAGGGCCTTTGCAATGGCATCAATGAGCTGGGACAGGATAGCAATGTCGCCCGTATTTAGAGTAGAGCAGTTCGAGTCCAAGATAAAGAAAGGATCATATGGTACCTTGGAACTGAGGGCAAGTGGTGGGTCAGGTATCCAACAGAAGAATGTAAGGCTATTGTAGAAACTGCTTATGACAGGCTGCCAAAAGGAAGGAAATTCCTGTTTTTTTGAGGATGCCAGGAGCGACAAGGCAGACGCGCTGCAGGTGGCATATTTTATGAGAATGATGGCATTCAGGTTCAAAAAGATATATTTTCAGAGCTTGATAGAAACAGTTGGTTAAATGAAAAGACTAGAATACACGCACTAGGAGATGGGCTGTACTTTAGTGGACATCCTTTGCACCTGTTCCGACATACTATGGCTCAATATTATCATCTTGCTGCGACTAACTGGTCGCTTGCCTATGTAGCAAGCTTGGGTGGATGGGAAAATACAGAAGTGCTGAACAAATGTTATGGCGGAATTCCAGAACATATCAAGGCTCAGATAGCAAAATCTGTACATGTTAAATTTGACACTTTGAACTTGAATAGTACAATAATAACAGGTCACACCATTCAGAGCTTTAGCAGAATCTAAATTATTTTCTCTTGTCTATATTAGTGGGAAGGTCTCTGTCAAAACGTATATTCCGAGACCTATCAATATAAATGGTAATACTTTGGTAGAGATAGCGCGGAAGCGATCTGCAAGAAAACTGTGATTAACAAGATAATTTGCTATGCCACACCAAAAGGCTGTTAATGCCATAGATACTGCGATAATTGTCACCATCTCACTCACTTCATTATTTGTAGCAAAAATCGAAGCATAGATGCCTATTTCCTCGCCGCCAGAAAATGTTACTGTTGCAACAGTTATGAACGGCAGAACCGCTATCCATCTGCTTTTTGAAATTTGTTGCTCGACGAGTTCCTTCCGATTACTTTTCTTTTGTAATTCCAATAACTCTTTGATCCCTATTGCAATTGGAAATAATCCGACTAGTCCTATCAGGTTAGGTGGTACAACCAGAGCGACAAGTGAACCTAACAGGCTAACGGCTATTAGCGATCCCATTCCGACATATTGCCCAACGATGACATGAGTAATAGGAAAATACTTGTTTGCAAAAAACGCCATTAGGATAAGCAAGTCATCGATGTTGGAAGCTAGAAATGCACCGACACCAATAGCGATTGCCTCGAATATGTTATTCACTGAGTCACGGAACAACTACGTAATATTTATTCGTACGATGATTATCCTTCAAAATGTAATCAAAATAACATTTATTAGTATTGTCTTATTATCGAAGTGTTAGGAAATGAGATGCCCTGTATGCAATGTCGATCTGACAATGTCCGACAGACAAGGAGTGGAAATTGATTACTGCCCGAAATGCCGCGGAGTATGGCTTGACCGCGGTGAGCTCGATAAAATAATAGAAAGGGCAGCGCCTGCAGCCCATCCGAGGCATTATGATGATGATTACGAATACGGAGGCAGAAGAAGACGCGGCTTCTTGGGAGAGCTCTTTGATTAACAGATGTAAACAAGGTAGTGATCCATATTAGGCGGAGCTTTGGAATCGAAAGTATGAAAATTTTGCTCGTAGTGGCAAAACTATCAGGATTGAAGGCTAAAGATCGTGTCCTTGTGTGGAGGCGTGTAAATGAATTAGGAATTGCCTCGATTATACGCTCGGTATTTGCCCTGACTGACGGAAAGGAAGGGCGTGTAAAAGCTGAAGGGCTGGTCAATCTCATAGAAGAGAAAGGAGGCAAAGCTTGGCTTTTTAGAGCAGAATCCTATTCATCCGAGGAAAAGCATTCTATCGAACAAATGATCAAGCTCAAGATGGAGAACGAAATCAATGAGTTTGTAGAAGAATGTGACGAGTTCATTAGTGACATTTCGAAGGAGTTGAAAGAGCAGGAGTTCGAGTTCTATGAAATGGACGAACTTGCCAACGATCTGCACAAGCTTGAGAAATGGAAAACCAAGTTAATATGGAGATATCCCACGGACAAGCGAGCATATGGCAGACTTGAAGAAAAGCTGGAGCAATGCAGAAGACTGATGAGAACTTTTGAAAAGAAGTGTATGGAAAAGATGGGCGCTTAGATATGATGATTATAATTAGATATGTCGTCCAATATTAAGGAGGCGTTCATGATGAAATGGGGTCTGATACTGAAAGTTCTGGCAATTGTAACGGCTCTGCTCATCATGAAGATGGTAGTTGAATTCTTTGAAGCTGATCTAATCTCGGCTAGTCCATTGACTACCGCTTTTGTTGGCGGAGTGATATTCATCATAGGTTTCATATTGGTGGGCACGCTTTCCGATTTCAAAGATGCAGAAAAGATTCCAGGCGAGCTTGCGGCATCGATAAAAACACTTTATTATGACAGCCGGATCGCTTGCGTGTATGGTATTAACAGCGAAAAAATGGCGGATGATATGCAGTCTCATGTCAAGGAGATTTTGCATTCTGTAACCCAAAACTTCAGGCAAAATGACTGGAAGCAGAGAGACGCGAATCAGGCTATGGATAAGCTGGACAGCGATATTCTCACGCTTGCAGAAAGAGGCGCTGCTCCACAGTTCATAGCAAAACTGCGATCCGAGCTGACCAACGTGGACAAGATCTCGAACCGAATCGAAACCATCAAGGAAACATCTTTTATTCCTGCCGCATATAGCATTGCGCAACTGGCTATCGGTGCTGCAATAGGGACACTACTGTTCACAAAGTTAGATCCATATTTTGAAGGGCTAACTATTTTTTGGTGCTATTTCGCTGATACTTATCAGCCTAATATTGCTCATAAAAGATATGGACGACCCGTTTGAAGTTGGCAAGAAATCCTATGCCGATATTGATCTAAAACTTGTCTACAAGCTTGAGGACCATTTGAACAACAAATAAACGAATAGGCAGAGTTATTAATGTTAAAATAAAGATTGTTTAAATAGTACGAATTAGGCTCACCTAATTATGAATAAGTACATCCTAATTATTCCGGCCATACTGGCCGCAGGAATTGCAATAGGTTATGTTGCTACCGTCGCTACAGCAGCGCAGGCACCTGCACAAGTAGAGACTACACCAACAGTGACGGTTGCCATACAACCAACTGCAAATGCCGCAGACATCCAGTCGCAAGCCACAGAGCTTGAAAGCTTTTTGGAAAAAGAGACAGGATACAATATTGACATCTACGTTCCTACATCATATGCCGGAGTTGTCGAAGCACTAAGGTTTGGACAGGCAGATGTCGCATTCGTGAGCGCATGGCCTGCATATCTTGCAGTCCAAAAGGCCGGTGCAACTCTTGAATTGGCTGAAGTGAGACAAGTAGTGATTGGTCAAGACCTCAAAGAAGAGACATACTATTACTCGTACTGGGTGACAAAACCAGATGCACCTTACGATAGCCTTGAAGAGCTGAAAGGCGCGAAGGCAGCCTTCCCAAGCGCTCTGTCTACGTCTGGATATGTAATGCCCATGAAGACGCTTGTTGACGAGGGACTTGTCACTGTGCCGCAGGGTGGAGTAGTTGACCCCAAGACATTCTTTTCCGAAGTCCACTTTGCAGGAGGCTACGCGCAGGGATGGGAGGCGCTAAAGAATGATCAAGTCGATGTCAGCGTCATAGCAGGCGACGTGAGCGAGAGCTTGTACAGAGATGTGCTGGCAAATACTAAGGTGATTGCAGAGCAAGGTCCAATACCCTCGCACGGCGTGGTGTTCAGCAAGGACATCGACCCGCAGGTAAAACAGAATCTAAAGGAAGCGATGCTCAAGCTGGGTCAGGACGATGCATCAAGGCAGATCATGAAAAAGCTGGTTTCGGCAATATTTGTAGGATTCAGAGAGACAACGGCTGAAAAGCACCTAACTGCACTGACACCTGCCCTGCAAGCAACTGGACTTAGCTTCACAGAGAGTCTGAAATAGGAAACATGACTGATATCCTGCGCTTAAACGACATACACTACGCCGCTGGCAAAAGGGAGATACTGAATGGTCTCTCGATGAATGTCAAAGCGGGAAGCGCGGTTACCATCATGGGTCCAAACGGGGCCGGAAAAACTACCCTGCTAAAGGTGGCGCTTGGATTGCTCAAGCCTTCTGCAGGGGAAGTGACCTTTTTTGGCGAAAAGAAGCTCACAAAGGAAGCAAGAAAGAATCTAGGATATATACCGCAGAACCTTGCGCTTGTCAACGAACTGACAGTTCTTTCCAATGTCCTGATGGGAGCTGTTAGACGAATCCCTGCATGGCGCTCCATTCTAAACTCCTATCCTTCAGATATTTTGAATGAGGCATCAGAAATAATGAACATGCTTGGGATTTCGCATCTGGCTCAAACAAAGGTCAAGAAGCTCAGTGGAGGAGAGAGACAGAGAGTAGCCATTGCAAGAGCAATAATGCAACGCCCATCAATAATAATTGCAGATGAAATGACATCAAGCCTTGACTTCAAGACCGCGCTCAATGTAATGGACACGCTCATAGATGTCAAGAAAAAGATGGGATTGACGCTGCTTATGACTCATCACAACCCAGATATTGCCAAGATATCAAGTGACGTGATTTGCATAATGCGCGAAGGTGCAATTTTCAAGGAATTTCCTGCTGACGAGATTGACAGAGAGAGTCTGATAGAACTAAATGAAACAAATTCGAGCTAACGGGATTGCGTTAGCAGTCGTACTTATAATAGTTGGAAGCTCCATACACCTAAACTTCAATCCAATATCGGTCATACAGGATGCAAAAAATTCAGGCGTCATAATTGGCGAGTTAATGCAAGTAGATTTCTCTGTTGCAGATAGAGTATTGCAAGCCATAGTTGAGACACTTGAAATGGCACTCATAGGTTCAAGCATTGGTTTTGCAATCGCCATACCTATGGCTCTGATAGCTTCGAGAAACATATCGCCGTTCTATCTAAGCGCAATATTCAGGGGAATACTAAACATCTTTTGGTCTATCCCGCCATTATTGTGGGCTATCATGCTAGTCTCGGTTGCCGGCCTTGGACCTACGGCAGGCATACTGGCTATAGCACTATTTTCAATTGGCCTGAGTGGAAAATACTTGTATGAGATATACGAGTCTCAGAACCCTTCGGCATACGATGTCATCAAAGTTGTTGGAGCAGGAAGGCTCCAGATGATGAAATTTGTGACCATCCCTGAGTCGCTACCCTTAATGAGCAACCAGTACCTTTTCATCCTATCATACAACGTCAGAGAATCTGCTATACTTGGTCTAGTCGGCGCGGGAGGAATAGGCTTTTACCTGACGTTTTACCTTGAAAGCCTTCAGTACAGCAAGGTTTCGCTTTTCATAATTGCTATCGTGGCGGTGGTTCTGCTGATGGACTACATCAGTACTAGGTTAAGAAATAGGCTCGTGCACAGTTAGCTTTACCTTCAATCTGCAATTATTGTTGCATATAGAATTACTCCCGGTCTGACTGCATCTCGTTATGCAACAAAACCGAAAGATAATTAATGTAATCGCATATTATTATTAACGAAAACAGTAGGTTATGAAACAGAAAGAGCCTCGATTTACAAATTTGTCTGAGGGCTCCATATACGTAGGGTCAGATAGGCTGATCATTGCATGGACGTCCGTACGCATGCTTTTACGCCCATCTGCTTCAGCCCATCCTCATCCCTCGATTGATTTGGTGTCCAGTCTATACTATTTTGATTTTTAGTGTTTTTACAGTATAGTCATTAAAGAAGTATTATTCTGTTATTTGCTCAAGTTGACATTATAAAATTTGGCAGGTTGCAATAACTCAAAAAGTGATCTCGTCTAGAAGGTTAGAAGCGATAACAATAACAATTGCAATAGCCGGAGCCATTTATTTGTCATAAAGTAATACTACGTACAATGGCGGCGTGGTAGTTTAACGGCAAGAACAAGCGCGGGTGCGCGCAGGTGTCTGGGTTCAATTCCCAGCCACGCCATTATCGTTAGGATAGCTTGGGTCAGGTCAGATAACTGCTGGCCTGCATTAGAGAAGAAACATATAGTGCGACTCTTATTTGAAGTAAGTTCGTTTGTTTGGATTACTTGCGGCTAGCACCAAGATTTCAACTGCCGCTAGATTTCTATCATCCTTCTCTCTTTTCCTCGACGGCTCCTGCGATTTCCTCTGCGTCAGCGCTTTTCCTTGCTTCTTCAGGATATGGGATCAAAGCTTGAAGTTGACTGTGGACTGGTATTTGATGTTGGCTGACGCTTTAGTCTGTCTGGTTTGAACATGTATATATTCTCAGTTACTACACTGCGCAATTCAAATAAGTTAAGAGTTCAAGAGAAAAGTTCTGTTCACAGAATTGTGAAACAAAATATCACACCGACAATAGGTGATGACAGACAGAAGCACCTGAGTAGTATTGTAATGCTGGTTAAATTGCGAGATCAAGAACCGAGTTGTAGTAAAATAATTGTAAGCATGAACAGATTATTTCATATAAAGAAAATTCCTATTTAGCTCTATGCCATATTATGATAGTTTTATCTATCTTTGTGAGCAAATACAAGACAAGGTTAAGCAATAATTATGGCCAAAACAATAAGCGTCCGTAGAAAAGGGTACAAAAGAAAGGGCTATACAGCAACTCGAAGAGGAGGCAAGAAAGTAAAGGTCAGCCCAGCAAGAGTAAAGCCATCGACATTCAAGATTCGTGACCGTGGCAAGGCTGGAAGAGGACCAAAGGTTGTTCCACCACTAGAAGAAGGCGCTCTAGGAGGGCCAGGCTTCTTTGACCGCTCAGAGGCTGAACAAGAACAAATAGCATTTGAGCGTGCGAGAGACGTGGGCGAGAAAAAAGCGGTAGGAGAATTGCGAGCGCTGCAAGTGTTTTTCAAGAAAACTGACCCAGAGAAATCAAAGCGCGCACTTGAACTGAGCAAGAAGGTCGCTGGCAGCTTCAAAGGTAAACAAGAAGTAGAGTACCCAGAGGGCTTGCGCAGAAAACAATAGGAAGTTACATCATCAAGTGTGTTAGAAGATTTTGTGACCCATTAGATGCAAAAAGGGTGCAAGAGTCCGTCTGCTCAATCTGTAGTAGTAGCCATTATCGCTTTTTATTGTGATGGTTGATTAAAGCTGTTCTTTGTTGCTCGCCAAGCCTATTCTTGTTGCCAAGCATCCTCTCTCGATAATCTCTGACAGTCCCTGATAATAAGAGAGCCGTTTTCTTCATGATCCTCTACGTTTATATCATAATAATCTCTAAGCGCATCTTTGACCATATTAACATGTTCATAATGGGTAGCAAGTAGCACAATTGCGTCTTCTTCCTCTAATGTATATTTGGAGTAGCTTGGCCACATATTTGATGTATTGACATCATTATAGACTATCATATTGCGCTCCCTATAGGCAGTTTCTCGAATCGGTACGCAGTAATAAGGAAGTTGCTGTCATCTATTTCTATTGTCAGCAGACAGCCACCAAAGTTTTACCCACATGCTATCACAAATATACCTTATAATTTCTGGTTCTGCAGAGTTGGGGCTGCTCAAACGTGTTCATCAAGAATCATCAACCGAAGATTTGACAGTGCCAGTTGTAGAGATTACCAAATGTAAGAGATCTTTGATGCGCATATAGCTGTATAACCTTATGGACTGCTGATATTGGAGATAGCTTGGTTGATTATAGTTCGGCTTATGCATCAAAAGGCGGTGAAGCATATTTCTATCATTTCGGGCCGATTACCAGAACTGTGGACGATGATGTAGAGGAGTGTCAAAACCTGGCTGGAAAAATAGAAAAGGACGATGGGAGTTGGGCCGATGATGCCCTAATCGAGCTTGGGTGCTGTCCTACCATTTTGAAACCATTTTGTAATGTTAACTCCTGGACTATATCTAATGCCTTCCAGACATGTCATTCGTGATGAGAGATGGCATAGGCAATCGAAATGAAGACGGCAGCATTGAGTTTATCCTGTAAAGGATCTGTGTACCTGCTTGTCAAGGTCTTCTTCAGGACACTTGGCAACAAGCGATGAAATCTTACTCCAATTGGTCTAAAGCTAATAATTAGATGATTCACGATGCATTACAACAATTGTTAGAATTTTTTTCTATTTCAAATATTTTGAGGAAAAATGCAATCTTAAAAGAAGTAATGATTGGATCCTAGCCTAGAAAAAAGATAGTCGTCAAAATGCCTTTCACTTACTATCCTGCTGACGACAAAAGTTTTGCTATTGTTCGCCCTTTCTGCTTCTTCAATAAATCGTGAATGTCCCTGCAGCGGACCTTCTTTCACAACTTCGATCCTCCCTTTTTTGAATTCAAACATATCTGGCCTTTCAAGCATGGCAACTGCAAATACGTCTGGCAGATCGAACTTTCCAAATCTTTCAATGGGATAATGTAGCAATGAACTGGTTATCTTTGCTGCCTTGTTCTTCCTAGATCGAAGTAGTCTTGCTACGAATGTGTCGTCCACAAGATATCTTTTTGTCGTATCCAAACCTACAACATTCATTTTGGCTCCAGAATCCATTACGATTTGTGCGGCGGCCGGATCGCAGTAAAAGTTGAATTCTGCATATGGAGTTATGTTCCCATAAACATCCTTGCTTGCCAGACCATATGCGCCACCCATCACGTATATGCCTGAAAGAGAATCGACTATGGAAGGATCCGCGGCTATTGCCTTGGCAACATTGGTAAGAGGACCTGTTGCGATTAGCGAAACCTCTCCTTTTCTGTAATTTTTCAGAGTTTGGGAGATAAAGTGCGGTGCACCATCACGTCTTAGAAGAGATTCGTCATATTCGAGCTTGATGTCACCTAACCCGCTTTTTCCATGGATATGCTCTGCATGAACTAATTTTTTCCCAGAGGAGAGAGGTCTTAGCGCTCCCTGAATCACGGGTATCTTGTTGGCATGTTGTTGCCTGCCCACCGCCTGAAGTATTCCAAGTGTGTTTAGCGCCGCTTTCTTTGATGATACATTACCGTGGACAGAGGTAATTCCAATAATCTCAATATTGGGAGACTGCAAAGCAACAATTATTGCTATGGCGTCGTCTATCCCTGTGTCCACATCCATGATTATGATTTTTTTACCAGACATAATGGTTTAGCCTATGATGATGTTCTTGCTGCTTCTAAATAAGTCACTGTACCTCAATCACGATCTGGCTAAACAGTGTACGAACTCGTTTATCATCCATCATATTCTTTATCTCATCATAATTTGGGCTTCCTCTGGTTTCTTGCTTGGTCGTTTTTAATGCCGCAGCTACATTTGCCATAAATAATGACTCAATATCATCAAATCCTTTGATCTTAAACGCGCTCAGAGCGCCTAGAAGCGTATCGCCAGCACCAACGCTGCTAACTGGCTTCAGGCCAAACTGAGCAAGGTCCAAACTTGGTATTAGCGCCTTCTTTTCATTCCAGCATAATATGCAACCTTTTCTTCCCAATGTAACAACAACTCTTTTGCCACCGCCAAGCTTTTTGGATAGCATCACACATGCCCGCATACCGTCTATTGCAGTAGTAGATGATCCTGTCAGTGCTCTGGCCTCTTGTTCATTTAGTGTAATCCAGTCTATCAATTTCATATGTTCATAGAGGGCCGACAATCCATGACTTGTAAGCAGCGAAGGCGACCAGATCAGAGTCTTATTGTCATTTTGCCGGCCCTGCTCTAAAAGAGCAGAGGCAACATCAAGTGGCGGATCTATAATAACAATGGTGCTCACCTGCTTGATCGCATCCTGCATCATACGATTGTTTATGACATCAGGCGCTATCATCTGGTTTGCTGCTTTGTATGTCAAGATCATATTCTCGCCCTTTTTATCCACTATGACGTACGCCTGACCAGAGCCGGCCTCCTTGTGTCTCAATAGGCAGGATGTGTCAATCCCTTCGCGTTTGAGGATAGCATTATGCCTCTCGGCTAGATCGTCTAGACCAAGCATGCCCAAAATCTGAACTTGGTAAGCACCCAAAATTCTGGCTGCGGCAACTGCAGTATTTGCGCCCTTGCCCCCGGGGACAGAGATAATCTCTCTTGCATGTATCTCCTGACCCGCCTTTGGCAGCTCATCTACGAATACTATGGTATCCCAGTTTATTGCTCCGCACACGAGCATACTTGGCATTGACAATAATGAGTAGAGATCATCAGGTTTCTTAAATCTTCATTCTTTTCTCATATGCGTCCGATAACAACAAAAGAGCTCATGGCAGTGTGAAAGGTTAAAGTATTTTTGTCGGCTAGCTTGGTTATGGCAAGATCGTTTGATGACTGGTGGAGAACTGTTCCAGCTGACTTGAAGACAAAGGCTCGCAAGGGCGACGAAGCAAACAAACCGTTGCTCAACCAGATAAACTATGTCCTTTTGCATCTTCACTTGGCTGGCAAGCACGACCTAAAGCCGACCCATGAAGAGCTGAAGGACTGGCTGCACAGCGGGCAGGTTGATGTACTAAGGCTAGGTAAATAAATAGAAGAGGAATGTAAGAGGCAGGCTGAAAAAGTCCCTAGTCCTTTTTATGAAAGACTAATGGAAAATACTACGAGAACTGTATATCTAGGCATGTGATGCATGCGGTGGTGGCTGTCCTCCTTTTGCCAGAGATTCATCAAACGTCCCGGCAGCTTTTTCATGGAACTCTAGATTCGACTGGTCTACCTTGACAGCCTGTGGCGGGCAGACAGAGACGCATGCCATGCACCATATGCAATCATGTTCCCTTATTGGGTCTGATTTGTCTGTGTAATCTTTTCGCTCTTCTTTGACCATACTGCCTGTACCGGCACTAGTGGCATTGGCCATCTGTGCTGCGGGAACATCATTTTCTGTTCTGTACCATTGGAAGACCTGAACAGGGCATGCTTCTATGCAACTACCATCTGCTATGCAGGAATCCCAGTCAACTGCAATCATGGTGCCATGCACTCCTAATGGTACTAGCTCTTCGCCTCTAGCTTGGTAGGCTGCTTTCACATTTTCATTCTCTGCTGCTTCGGTGCTTCTTCCTGGTCCCCATACAAAATGATAATGCTCTCCATCGGAATGTTTATGCTTGCCAATGACTTGATGATTCTTTGGGAATTCAGAATCGATAGGCACGGCATATCTTTTGCATCTCATTGTTATTACGAATTACATTTATGCTAACCAGAATACATTTTCTATTGAAATAACTAATTAAAATTTCATCTCTGAAATAATATGCGCTCATATGTTTTTGTAGGTAGGACTCAGAATTCAAAGTCGAGGCATATTAACAACTGATAATAATATGTTATGCCGCGCCAGTACTATTTATGATAAACTTGGCTACTAGAATTGCAGACAATCTGGAGCCCAGAAAAGATTCAAAGCCAAGAGTGTGTTTTATTTGTGGAAGAAAATACAAGACAGAGCCTGCGTTCAAGGTACATATGCAAATGAAGCATAATGATGGTCAATAAGCATTGTAATAGCAAATGTCAAAGTGACAGGCGCTGCCGGATTGTGTATTATTGTTATTACCTATGATGCCGCAGCTTAAAGTATAATATGGCGACGCTTGACCAAGAATTTCGCAAAAGAGCTGGCGAAACTATTGAAAACTATCTGCGTATACTCAGCGGAACTTTTCCTAATAGGCAGAATCTTGCCGACACTTGGAGGTATGAGCATGAAGATGACTTTATGTATGGACTAGTTGTAGGTCAGCTTGACGGTCTGATAGTGGGATATTTTAGAGGCATTTATGACAGAGCGCCCACAGATGAAGAATCCCAAGAAATTAAAGGAATAGTACAAGCTTATGTACAGCAGATAAAAGCATTGGTTGACCAGCTCAAGGCCAAGCGAGGCACACTGGCAAGCTGAGGTTGCTGCTAGATTATGGTCGAAAGGTTGATACGATATGAAATAAACACGCATAGATGCATAAACTGCGGTACACATGCATGCTCCTGTGGTATGTGCACTCAAAGCAGTCCTAGGACAGGCATCGGCTAAAACAGCGGGCATCAACCTGAATCTAGGAGAAAACAAAGCTTGCTGCGACAGGCGGCTATTCATAATAAGGATACCAGTGTAGAACAATTCGCTAAGGGGTTAGGGATCAGGCTAGACAAGCTTGTTGTTCTCAATGAAAAAGACTGTATCAAAATCAAGCCTAAAGGCTGGCTTGAAAAGAAAGAATGGCGCGAAATTAACGACATACTAAGAATGCAAGGGTTCAACTGGTTAGCTAACGATAAAAATAGCTGCTGGATAAAGACATGATATGTCCTATTTTTACATACGTGGCAATTCGGCGACTTCCTGCTCATGGGTAAAGTGTTCAATCTTGTTGCACAGTTTCAGGAGCTTGCGACCCTTCTCGGTTGTCCTGTACAACTGTTCCTTTTTGTCATAGTCAAGCAGACCTTTTTCATTCATTATCGTTAAGTAATCTTTTAATTGTCCATAAGACAGAAAAGCCTTGTACATTATCTTGCTCTTAGTAGCGCCGCCATTGTTTGCAGCTTCTAACATCTGCGCAACAATGTCAATTCTGCTTCTATATTTCATGTCATTTGTTAAATTTGACATTTAATAGCGTTTTGAGATATTATTCTGCAATAAAATTCCCGCTGTTGGCAAACACGATTTGGCAGCAAAAAACAACCGACACTCGTCAGGACTAATAGACAAGACTCAAAAATCTGCTGGTTGCAGGTCAGGGCATGGGCGAGCGGGAGATGCGTAATCATTGTTATATCAACCTACAACCATGCAGATTAGCTTTTCTGCATCAAGCAACGAGTACGAGATAATAAAGAGAGATGATGGCAAGCTACTATAGTTTTCTCTAGAAGATACACGATAGGATATCATCACAATCGTATAATTACACCCCCAGAATTGGGAATTAGCTAAATGCAGTCTGGGCGTAATAGCATTATGGTGCTAGATGATGAATCTGAACTGGTGACGCTATTTAGCACCATGCTAAAGAAGAACGGATACGACGTGGCTGGCTTTACTAGCCCAATTGAAGCATCAGAGGATTTTAAATTCAACCATGATAGATATGCACTTGTAATATCTGATATTCGTATGCACCAAATGAATGGGTTTGAAATTGTAAGAAATGTCCGAAGTGTAGACGACAAGATCAAAGTGATTTTAATGACTGCCTTTGAAGTGCAGAAGCAAGAGTTTGAGAAGGTCTTTCCAAAAACAAAAGTTGATGAATTTATTGAAAAGCCGATTCCCTTGTCCAAGTTGGTGCAGATAGTGTCAAAATACGCTGGTACGATGCAGCCACATTAGAGATATTCTTTTGCCGCTAGAATCAAGTAGCATGTGAGCTACACCAGTCACCACGATGGATGCAACAGGTCAATAAAAGATTCCACGGCTTGAAATCAATAGAATCGTTGCTGATTCAATTACCTTGAAGAAGACCCCTAAGGATGAAGGAAACGAATTGTACCAGACATCATCATTGGATCTGCAATATAACCCATTGCAGAAAATATCTTATATCCAAACAGAGCAAGGGATCTACCAAAAAAGACGACAATATGTTGGTGAGTATGTCTCTCTATATATATCCTATGTTGTATAGCAGAATTCATGGGCGCAAGTCAAGCCGAACCACGCCATGAATGCAGAGTATGTGGCCGAATGTTCAAGACGCTTGAAGACCTTATGATGCATAATCGAGAGGCTCACGTAGGAGGCACAACAGCCACAACGACAGGGCAGGCAATGTAAAATAATGTCAACTACCTACCTAGATCATCGTTGAATTCTTGGAAAGCATACTTGTCACTAGTCTGGAGGCAGCTCCCATTTGCTGTTTGAAATCAGTGCTATGCTAATTACTTCTGACTTGTCTGGACTGATTGGATTCTTTTTGTAGTATGCTAGTTTGTCGGTAAGCAGTTTAACCGCATGCCGAAATTCATTTGTGTTAGGGTTTATCACCTCCGCTCTACCTCTGAACATTATCCCTTTCTTTGCAGATTTAGAATACTCATCAACGACTATTGATATTGACTTATTTTGCTGCATGTTGCGGAGCTTTTTAGTTCCCTTAAATGTAGTAAGATAGAACTTACTATTCTTATTATCGAAGGCATAGATTATTGGAACCACATGTGGTGCATTTCTTTCATTATCAATAGTTGCAAGTCTTGCTACATTCATTGAATTTAGAAATTGTACATCTTTGTCTTCTAGCTTAAGCATTGAAGTTGTTGATGAAGACATAGATGATATTGAAAAACAAACTATTAAAGTAGATTAAACGTTAAGTAGTTCTACCTTCTGCCACAATGACTTGTGTGCCTTCTTGAAAAGAAAGAGTTTTGTGTAATAGTAACTCATAGCTTGCACAGAAGAGCAACATGAATAACTGATATTCGACACTATCCCAAGTGATCCTCAATTTAACTCATATTTATGCTTTAATCTTAGGTTTGGCTGGAACAGAAATGCAGACAATCGATGAACAACCAGAGATAAAAATATCAACATGACAATGCAAATTTTAAGTTGCTAAATACTATCCGGTGCCTTTATGTACATATGGTGATATCTGACAAGCCGAGAGTTGGCAAGGCGCAAAAGAAAAAATGGATAGACCTTATCAACGAATCAGTCCACTCAAGCGATGATATTGATATTGGCGATATAGATGCGGTCAGCCGCGACTTTGTTGTAGTAAAGAGAGGATTTGTAAATGTTCACTATTATTACATCCCAATGGGAAAAGTTGAAGGCTGGGATGGTGATGTGCTATGGCTAAAAGTGCCTGAGGAGTATGTCAAGAGAAATTACGAGCGTGATATATTGCCTGACCCATCGAGGTATTACATGAAGGAATTCCCTGGTTATACCGCTGTCTTTCCAGAAGTAGAGGTGATTTTGCCAAAATACACAACACCAGTATACACAGCAAAGCACACAACCCCTGAAGACTTTCGTGTGTACCTCTGCGAACTATGCCGGACAGCATTTGATACAGAAGACGACCTGAGCCAGCATGTAAGTACTACTCATTGAGTAATATTATATGACAGCAGAGCCAACGTCTCTAGGTATTGGAATAGTAGTAGCAAGTCTAATGGCATTTTTTCTTTGGGTTCGCAGAAAATTGAGAAGATGCAAGACAGAAAGAAAAACCATTAGCAATCGCAAAATAATAGAAATCAAAAGCAATACAACAACTAGTTAGAGTGCCGTGGACTACTCCAGGCAGGTGTTAAGCCGAAACTTAACCCTTACCTGTTTCATCCACGGCAGATATTGTTTAGTCTTTATGGTAAATTAATGGAGTATAACATTTTTCATGCTGATATGCTTTTGCTATTCAAAAAATAGATCCTTACTTTATACTATTATGACCATGTGCACTAGCAATGCCAAGAGGAAGAAAGTTGTCCAGCAGGACCAGAAGGCAGGTAAGCCATCTTACAGAACATACACAGAGAGTCGACGACCGTTGAATTTTGCTCCATAGGTCTCGCATCTGTATACTCCAGATATTTTGGACGGTCTTTCAGTTGATAAGGTTGCAAGTTGCACAATATACTACATGAGAGATATAGCGTAATACAATATGCATCCTACTCGTTTGCAATGACATATAAAAGTAGTAGCAATGACGTCAGCGCAATATTGAACTTGTCTTGTCTCAGGCTTTCTTCTCTGAAATGCTTTAAAATTATGTGATTCGATGAAGAATGGCGAAGAAGCAGGAAAAGGACGAAGGAGAACAAAAGGTCAAAGTTGATGGCACAGTAGTCAAAGTCAAGACACTGCCGCCTAGTAAAGTAAGGCCTGCATACTACAGTGAGACATGCGATATATGTCTTCTTCTCCCAAGCCAGCTAGATATCTGGAAGAGCATAGAAAGATTGACCATGCCAAGAAGGTATCTTCAGCTGCATAAATAAAAGCTGAATCTAAAGCAGGGTGCTCTTGGAAAGCTCTGCCTTCAGACCTGCTTCTTCAAAGCACCTTAAATTGATACTAACTAGATGCGTCAATGTGCTCATGCACGGGCGATGTGGTGACTAGCTAAGCTCAAGTAATCTTTTCTGACAGACAAAATATGATAACCAACTTTTATGGAGCAAGCTAGTTGGGTCTAGCCTCTTTAGTCAAAACCCAGCGGTTTGGAGTCTCAGCAAGCGTGGCTATTTCCATCTTGATATGGCTTTTGATTGCCGCAGTAGTGTATTGCTTCACCGTTCCTGATGATGTCCTTGGTTCCAAATTCCAGTGCAGGCAGAGGACAGTCTTGCTGGCCACCTGATTGCATACAAAAGATGGCCCTACCAACACACTCCTTAGGATACTGGGATTCGTACGACGACAAACTTGCCATGATCATCGAAGAGCCCTACTCACAACTATTTCTGACGATAGTCGTGGTGTACCTTATCTGGCTCAGGACTATCATTTATGCAAGAAATCACCATGGCCACAAAAAGAAGAATGCGAGCATTAATTAATGATGATAATAATAACAATAACTGGCTGCGGTACTCAAGACTTTTGGCAATATCCGATCCAGATAGAGCCTGCCACGACAAAGCAAATTAACTTGACAGCCTTGTCATAATAATACAGTGCAGAACTGCCATTACTATCATTACCGCCTTTTAGCCACATCCTTTTTTGTTATTATTATCATTCTTGCAGCCAGCAATCCTGTTTTCTTGTATGCGCAGACTGACGAAGATCAACAAGATTTCTTTCTTGCGGGCGATCAAATAAGCGGAACGTACACTAACCCGCAACAGGATCTTGAAATTCAGCTGCCACAATGATAGAGCGGTCTTAGATTGTTGGGCGTTGTAATGGCAAGCCCTGACGGACTTGAACCATGGAAGCACCCAGCATCGATGCAGGCAGCCATGATAATTGTTGAATTTGATAGAGACATACTGGTAGAGGCAGGCGTAACCGTCCAAGAATCGTTCTCGCAAAGGTATCCTTTGGCGTGGATGGGACCGACGGTATGAATGAGTTGCCATAATTGCTGTTGATAGAGTCCTAGAGCCACCCTACGTTGTAACTGTTGATGGCAACCCGACAGACTTTTTTGTATTGGAAGACGAGATAGGAGGAGAGAATACGGTGCAGGTTAATTACCAACACGGCTCACGCGAGATCGTGATAACTGGAACAAACGTTGTGCCCGAGTTTCCACTGCACGTGGTCGGGGCAATTGCTGAAGCGATAGGAATAATGATTGTTGCAATTCTCACGCGGAGTACGTTATTATCCAAGAAAACCTACTAGCGAGCCTACTGCTGCTACTGCCAATCGTCATCTAGTTTATGACTTGCGGGCGAAGCGATAGAGTTACATGCTTGGCCGCGTGGTCATATTGCTCTAGCCAATTGGCGTAGGGCTGACGGAGTTCCCGGCAAAAATGATGTATGCACTCTGCAAAAGACAAGCATAAGGTAGTTAACCGGCACGGCAAAAAACCATATTGCCGGATGCCGATAGAGTTCAGCAGGCAGGCGCAGCAGGCGTTCAGCCCCGAGTTCAAGGCGCGGATAATGCAGGCATACGCCCTGTTCCCAGAACTTCAGAACAAAACAATAGCCTGCGGCCTGCTAAAGAGGCGAGGCTGGGTGCAGGGGACTGCCATTGGCTGGGCCAACCCTCCCGTTTTCCGCCTGCAGCCAAACGTCTCTGTCTACACAATAGCGCACGAGCTGACGCACCTCGTTCAGGGAGATGGCTCCGGGATACCTCACGGCGAAGTCCCGTGCGACATCTGGACCGTGGACAAGCTGCCTGCAGAGCTCTTGGATCAGCGGCCGTACTACCTGTTGAAGAATTCAAGGTGCGACTGGAAAAGGCACAAGCTTGCTATCAAGGATCTGTGCAGGCAGGCGATAGAGATCAGAAAGACCCAGCGGATGTACATTGTGTGGCTGCGCAACCAGATCAAAAAATTGGATTCGCCTTATAGAAGCAGTTGATATGTCAGCAGGACTACACATCAGTAGTTAATTAACATGGGTACATCGGTATTGGCGATGACCAAGATATGCGAAATTTGCAAGGAGTCGTCAGAAACGGTGATTGAGTTCAACAGCGTCCCATCGTGTGCGGCCTGCTTCAAAAACAAAATCCGGCTTTTGGCCGAAGAGAGCTGATCAAACTCTCTAACGATAGAAGCAGGGAATAGAATTTTATTCTATAACACTTGGGCGGTAATCTTATATCCAGACAGCCATTGCTATAGAGGCTGGAGATTTGGGATGCGGAACCGGCAAAAAGATGAAATCATGAGGGATATCCTGTACAGTGCGCAGGGCGGAGCTGGCATCACCAAGATAATGTTCCATGCGTACCTGACCCACGGTCAGGCCAAGGAGTATACGCAGCTGCTGATAAAAAGCGGCCTGCTCGAGCAGGATCTCGAGACAGGATCGCTCAGGCAGTTCCGCACTACGCCAAAGGGCATCGAGTATCTGGGTGCCGTCGAAAGGATGTCCGATATGCTGGCGATAGAGACCCGGCGTGCCGCAAAGCCTGATGATGCTTCTCCCCTATCTCTACTTTAGTATGTCCTGTTTAGCTTCTCTTACCAGCTCTTCGCGCAGCATCTGCAAGTGCTTCTGCTCATCCTCTTTAATCGTGCTCCATAGCTTGGCTAGCTCGGGCTTGTTGTCCTTCTCTGCGTCGCGCATGTATTTTTCAACCGACGAGTACAGGAAATCCGCCTTTTTTTCAAGCTGACTTATTATGTTGAATGTCGAGTCTTCAAGCAGACCACTCTGCTTTGTTGTTGCTGTTTCTGTCATGGCCGGTATGGGGCACAAAGGCTAAAAAGAGTTACATGATCTGCGTTGCAAGCTTGAGCGCGCCCATGACTGTGTGCTCCTCCGCTTGAAAGCATTTGATCTGCCTCTTCTCCAGCTCCCTGCTTGTAAAAGGGCCTATCGATACCACCTTAGTGAGCTCGTCTAGCTGCAGAAGACTACCTGAGGCGGCTGACACTATGCCCATTATCTCAAAGAACGAGCTGACGTTTGAAGCACTCGTGAAAATGATCGCGTCCACCTTTTTCTGCCACAAAAGACTGGCAAATTCATGCCAGACCGGCGTTATGGTAGCGCTTGTGCGCACGTTGTAGAGCAGGACTTCGTCGACTTTAATCCCAAGGCGGCCAAGCGCCTCTGAGGCATACTCGTTTGCAGCGCCGCTCCGGGGGATGATTATCTTTTTCCCAGCAGGCTCTTTTATCGACGACGACAAGAGTTCGACAAGCCCAGCCGACGAGAATTTTTCTGGCACGAGCCCGACCTTTACGCCCCGCTCTTGCAAGACCTCTTTTGTCTTTGGTCCGACTGCTATTACCGTAGTGGACTTGAGCGCCGACAGCACCGCTTCATTGCCTGCAAGGTCAAAGAGCACGCTCACCGCCTGAGGGCTCATGAACGCGCAATAGTCGTGTTTTTCCTTTCGTAACTTTTCTAGGAATTCTTGTCCAACCTCTGCCTCCTTGGGCACTATCTCTATGGTTGGGAGCGCTATTGGCCTGCCTCCCTGTTTGCTCACCAGCTCTGAAAATTCTTTTGCGTCGCGCTCACTTCTGGTGATTGCAATGATCTTGTTTTTTAGCAGCGCCGGCATACCCCGGTCGTCATCACCTGAACCACTCTAGGTTTTCAAGGCCGGCAACCTTGCCTATCACGATCACTGCCGGCGGCTTGATGTCTGCCTTTTTGGCAATGCCTGCAATGGTGCCAAGCGTGCCCCTGACCACCTTCTGCTTCTCGGTCGTGCCACTTGCGACGATCGCCACTTTGGTGCTCTTTTTCATGCCTGCCCTTGTCAGATCGCGTGAAATCTGATCCAGCTGGCCTATTCCCATCAGGACGACGATCGTGTCGACTGCGCCTGCCAGCTTGTCCCACCTGACAGCAAGCTCGTCCTTTTCTGCGCCTTCGTGCCCCGTGACTATGGCGACTGAGGAGGAATACCTGCGATGGGTTAGCGGGATGCCGGCATAAGCCGGCGACGCTATCGCCGACGTGATGCCCGGTATTATCTCAAATTTTATTCCATGTCTGATGAGGTGCTCTGCCTCCTCAGCGCCGCGTCCAAATATGAACGGGTCACCTCCTTTGAGCCGAAGGACACTCTTGCCTTTTTTCGCGTATTTGACCATAAGCTCGTTTGTTCTGTCCTGATGCGTGGTCGGGTCGCCGACAGTCCTTCCAACATAAATCTTCTTCGCTCCTGCAGGGATCTGGTCGATTATCTCCTTGCCGACCAGCCTGTCATACAAAACAACGTCGCACGTCTTCAAAAGCTCCATTGCCCGCAGCGTTATGAGCTTGGGGTCGCCCGGGCCTGCACCGCAGATAAACACCTTGCTTTTTTTTCCCATCATAATTTCCTGTTCCACTCGTCTACAGCCCTGCGCCAGCCCTCTGCCATCTCCATCGCGCCTTGCTTGACCAGCATGTCGGCGACTTTATCGCCCAGCTTTTCCGGCTCGCTAGCCTTGCCAACCTTTTTCACCTTGATGTTGCGCGAGCCGTCTGCAGAAAATACACTTGCATAGAGCGTGATCTTGTCGCCGTTGGTCACGGCCACCGCACCCAGAGGAAACCTGCAGCCGCCTTCAACCTTTTTTATCAGAGCCCGCTCTGCCAGCACTTCGGCGCGAGAGCGCGAGTCCTCTATCTGCCCAAGCATCCTAATGAGGGCCTTGTCATCGCGCCTGCACACGATCGCTATCGCTCCTTGGCCCGGTGCCGGGACAAAGTCTCTGATGCTAAAGCGCTCGACTATTACGTCTTTCATGCCGATGCGGGTCAGACCTGCCTCTGCAAGAACCACCGCCCCATACTCGCCGCTAATCACCTTTTTTACTCTCGTCTCGACATTGCCCCTTATCGGCATGACATTGAGGTCCGGCCTGTACTTGGTCAGCTGCACCGCACGCCGGAGGCTGCTCGTGCCAATGACCGAGCCGGGAGCAAGCTCTTTGAGCTTTTGGCCCTTGTCGTTGACGAGCACGTCGTTTGGGCTTGCCCTCTTTGGGATGCACGCCACCACCAGCTCCTCTGATAGGTCGGAGGGTATGTCCTTGAGGCTGTGGACAGCAAAGTCTACCTCGCCTTTCTTGACAGCTTCGTTCACCTCTTTTTCAAAGATCCCCTTTTCGTCCATGGTAAAGAGGGGTCGCTTGTCCACATCACCCTTGGTGCTTATCGTAACAACTTCAAAGCGCACGCCCGGATGGGCCCTGCGCAATGCAGCAAGCGCTATCTCTGTCTGGGCTATTGCAAGCCTGCTGCCCCTGGTGCCAACCCAAATCGACTTCTTCATTGTTGTTTCTTTATCCTGCGAAACGCTTCGCTGTATGCTTCAATGGTCTTGTCTGCGTCGTCTTCGCTGTGTGCGTACGAAACAAAGCATGTCTCAAACTGCGAAGGCGGGATGAATACGTCGCGCTTTAGTAGCTCGTCAAACAGCCTGCGGAATATTGCCGCGTTTGACTTTTTGGCGCTTGCCTCATCCTTCACCTTTTCGCCGGTAAAGAACAGCTGGAACATCGAGCCTATCGAGTTTACAGTGCAATCCAGCTGTGCTGCCGACAGCGCGTCCTTGATCCCGTCGACAATGCTATCGCACGTTCTTGCTATCTTGGGGTAGATCGCGTTCTTGGCCTCGATCAAAGTTTCAAGCGTGGCGATGGCGGCCGCCACCGATACGGGGTTGCCGGCAAACGTGCTTGCCTGGTACGCAGCGCCGGCAGGCGCAAGCTTGCTCATTATCTCCCTCTTGCCGGCAATCGCCGCTATTGGCAGGCCGTTGCCAAGCGCCTTTGCAAACGCTGCCAGATCGGGCTTGATGCCAAAGAACTCGCTAGCTCCGCCAAGCTGCAGGCGAAAGCCCGTCACAACTTCGTCAAATATCAGAACCACGTCGTTCTGCTCCGTTATCCTTCTCACCTCGTTAAGGTACCTCTTTTCCGGCAGCACGAGCCCAATGTTTGCAAGCACCGGCTCTATTATGACGCACGCAGTATCGCGGTTCTTTTCGATTGCGCGCTCAAGCGCCGCTGGGTCATTGTACGGCACAACAGCTGTTTGCGCCGACGCCTCTTCAAGCACGCCTTCTGACGCCGGCATGCTGGCCGCGCCAGACCCTGCCTTTGCAAGGACATAGTCATGCGCGCCGTGGTACCCGCCTTCAAATTTTATCACACATTTACGCTTTGTAAATGCCCGGGCGAGCCTGATAGCGTGCATTGTGGCTTCAGAACCCGTGTTGAGAAGCCGGGCCATTTCGGCGCATGGGACGACCTTGCAAATCATTTCTGCCAGTTTTATCTCCCGCTCTGTAGGCACACAAAAGAGTGTCCCATTATCAAGCTGCGACCTGACCGCCTCTATCACCGAGGAGTAGCCGTGGCCGAGTACCATCGCGCCGTATCCCATGCAATAGTCAAGGTATGTCTTGTGGTCGGCCGTGGTGAGCTTGCTGCCCCTTGCAGAGGTGGCAAAGAAGGGGTAAGGCTCGTAAAAGCGCACCGGGCTGTTGACGCCGCCGGGCAAAACCTTCTTGGCCCTGCCAAAGAGCTGTTCAGACCTGTTCAACTATGTGTAAGAGCTCTCTGTCGAGTATAATAATTGTAATGCTAATTAAACGGCAGACTGCAAAAAGAGACGTGCCGGCATTATTGTTCTCTAGCCTCATGGATGACCTGCGCCACAACATCGAGAGCAACCGCGACGCCCTTGCTGCGGCATTGAAGAGAAGCCCCAACATGGCATACCAAAAGGTGAACGAGCTGGCGCTTTTCGTCGGCTTCCGCCACGGCGTCGACCTGCAATTGCACTTTCCGGAGCCGGCCAAGATCTCTGACATTGGCTCGTACGGCACAGAAAACGTGGGCATTGTGGTCGACAAGTTTCGCAAGACTTTCCCTGTCCCTAGAGAGGCTGTGAAGCAGAAGGCGGTCGAGCTTTTAGGCAGCGACGCCCGGCCGCAGGACGCCTACATGTACGAGGGCAAGGAGGGTGTCAAGGTAATCATGCCAGAAGGCAGGATAGAAATCCTGCCCGGCTCGGTGCATTTTTGGTGCAGGATAGACGAGAGGGTCAGGTCGTATGCAGACTGGCTTGTTGAAAACGTGTATTTCCCGAACAAGACCTCAGGATGATGTGAATCGTTTCTGGATTGCCAATACTTTCAATGACGACATCGTGTGATTCTCTTTTTTTGCCTTTAGACTCCTGAAGCCCGGACAAGCTCATACCTGTACTGCAGGTTGTCTTCTGGGTCATAAACCTCTGCCTTGACTGGCAGAGGCATGTCGCGGACGACCCAGATCTTGCTTGTCTTGTCCGCCAGCTTGTAGCTCAGGACAAAAGCGTCAAACGTCCCTGCCTGCGTCTGCACCGTCTCCTCTCCGGTGACCCGCACTATGACTTCTGACGACTGGTAAAATATCTGGTTCCACGGTGCACCCACCACCAGGTACTTTGGGCTATCGCCGTACTCCATTTCCCGGACGGCAAAGATCGACGACTGTATGGGGTCAAAATAGGGCCTGAACGATTCGTCCAACTGTCCTTCCCTTGTCAGCTCCTTTGACATCGTCATGGTGTTCTCGACAACAGTCTGACCTGTCCCGTTGACAATCGTGAATTCAACGTTCCAGTTGTCGTCGCCGGCCTCAGTAAAGACCATGGAAACCTGCGCAGAATCAAGCGAACTTGCCTCGCTCTTGGCAGTCAGGGAATAATCAAGCGCTGTCCCGTCCTTTATGTTGCCCCCCACCACCCAGATATCCTCGGCCGTGGGCGGAGTTAGAATCGGCCGGCCTGGAGCAGAAAACCCTCCTCCGGCAGCAATGATGCCTACGCTCACTCCTACTCCGACTGCAGCGAACACCGCAGTCATGATTGCTACGCGCCGCTTTGGAGACACTCTATTCTGATTTTGTACCTGTGGTTATTTAAGCATAGATTTTTCTTCTTACTTTTCTAGGTCTGGCGCAACATACTCGCCGATCTGGTTGTATATCTTCAAGAAGCGGTTGCCCTTGTCAGTCGTCTTGTAGATCTGCTCCCCCTCGATGTATTCAAGCAGCTTGTTTTCAACCAGCACTGTAAGGTACTCTTTCAGCTGGGCGTACGATAAGAACGCTTTGTACATTATCTTGGTCTTTGTAACGCCGCCATTTGCAGCTTCTAGAATTTGTGCAGTTATATCAGTTCTGCTTCTATATTTCATTGGGTATCGTAATATAGACATTCATAAAAACGTCTTGAACAAATCTTTTAGAAAATTTTTCTGGCTGTAAAATAAAGGGTAGGGGACTCTTCAGGCCGGAGCCGTCGTCTTTTCCTTGGAAGCTTCCCTACTGACCGTCTCCCTCATCGTCTGAGCAGTGTCGCGAGCCGTAGCCCCGGTTTCTTCAGCCGCGCTTAGTGTCTCCCTTATGACGCCGCGCTTTTTCAGGTCGTTTGCGACTTCGTTTATCTCCTTGGCGCTGTCGCGCGCAGCCAGCGTAGCCTCGCGCACGGCTTCCGTGAGTTCTTCTATCGCGCCGCTCTGCCGGATTATCTTGACCGTCTCGCGCATCTTGGTGGACTCTTCCCTTATTCTTCTGGCAATATTCTTGATCGCTTCGGCGGTCTGCTCTGGCGTCATTTCTTTTATGCTGGTAGTAGTGGTGCCGGCATTACTATTGTTAGTAGTAGACATTGAAATTAATATGATGTCATCCTATAAAAGAGGAACCGTCGTCTACTATTTGTTGTGCCCGCCAAGCGCGTTCCTAGTTTCGCGCACGGCCTCTTCGGCGTCGTGGATCACTCCTTCTTTCTTTGAAGACACGACGGTGAGCTTTAATTCATCGATAAGCCCGGAAATGGAGCGCAGCATCTCCTTTATCGCGTCCACGGTCTCGCCCATGTTCTTAGCATCGCCCATGGAGCTGATGGTGCCTCTGGCAGATTTCATCGTCTCCTTTGCCTCGTCAAGGACGCCCGAGTTTCTTAGCTCGGTCGTGACTTTTTCCATCCGTGCGCCGGTATTCTCTATGGACTCGGCCATCTTGCGCATGTTCTCGATGTTTTCCACCATGGCAGGGTCCTTGAGCGATTCAATTATCTCACGGGCAGTCTTGGCAACCTCACGTATCTTTTCAAGCGATTCTTGCACGTCCGGCGAGCCAAGTTCTCTTATTATTTCCACTGCATCTGACGCAGTCTCTTTTATGTCCTTGAGCCTTTCTGCCATTTACGTTAAGATAACGCATTCTGGGTTAATTGTAAAGCGGTGAAAGTTTCCGGTGGATATCTTCTAGGATGATTATCTGATACTCATTTTCATTATCCTATCCCACAGCCTATCTGGGACTGGCATCACCGACAGCCTTGATATCCTCACCAGCTCCCAATCAGAAAACGCCGAGTCTCGCTTTATTGCGTCAAGTGTCACCGGCTTGGCAAGCCTCCCGGCTGGCCGTACATCGACCACTACAAGCGACCTATCTTTTGGGTCCGGATATGGATCGGATGTTATTTCCATGATGCCTACCACCTGCTTTTCTTCGCCGGTATGGTAAAACAGCGCCCTGTCGCCCTTTTTCACGCTCCTTAGGTGCTTGAGGGCTAGGTTGTTTGCCACCCCGTCCCATATCGTCTTGCCGTCCTTTTCCAGCTGTGAATAGTTGTAAGTGGAGGGCTCTTGCTTGAACAGCCAGTATGCCATGCGCAGGGTAACTGGCCGGTGGTAAAAAAGTTATACGACGTCTGCCGTTGTTACCTTTTCCTTGTTCTTCTCGGTGTCTATATTCAGGCCCGCGGTCGGGGTGCGGGTATCGTGCAGCTTGTCATAGTTAGGCTCGTACTGAGAGCAGCAGCCATGAGGCGCGATCACCGAAGAGGTCTTGCCTAGAACGTCAGGACCTTCATTATCCACCAGCATGCACTTGCCTCCGCCTTGGTTTATCCAGTAGATGCAGTTGTAGCAGAAGTAGCCTTCATGCAGGTTCGAATCAGAGAACTTATCATACTCGATGTAAGAAGCTTGGAGCTTGTTCCTCTTCTTGAATTTGGTCAGGTTGTCTATATTTCCAAAAGCTTCCTTGATCTTTTGCTCGATCTCTGTCATTTACTTATCGCGCCTCCTTTTCGTTAGGGTCCCACAGCGTGCACAGGCCATATGGGGCGATGATCCCGGACTCTCTGCCGTTCACGTCCGGCCCGCCGTCCTCGACTATGGCGCAGTGGTTGTCCTTAATGAAGTATATGCAGTTGTAGCAGAAATACCCTGTGTGGAGGTCGGCGTTCTTAAAGTGGTCTATTTCTATGTACCCTGAAGCCGCTTTTGACAGTTTTGGGTACTGCCTATCGGTAGCGATAACCTCGCTTGCCATGATCGCATCGCTGCATCATGATATAAAACAACTTTATGATTTTGTAGAGGAAAAAATTACTTGCCAGCATTTCTTCTAAGTTCGCTTGTCAGCCTCTTCAGTCTTGACCACCTCAAGAAAAACTTGGATGCTATTATTGCTCCCACGATAACTGCCCAGACCCACAGCGGAGGACCCTCAATCGCCACATCTTTCTCAGGGGCATCAAAGAGATTTATGCCCTTCCACTTTTGCCTTGACAGCCTCCTTCAGTAATTTTTCATAGATCGATATGGCCACACGCGCGCCCGCTGCTGCGGCCAGTACCACAAAGTGCCTGTCAGTATCTACGTCGCCGGCTGCATAAACGCCAGGCATCGTCATCTGCTGCTCGCTACCGACCTTGACGTATCTTTCGTCCAACTTGCACCCAAGACGCTCAGCCAGCTTGCTCTGCACATGGTAGCCGAGCTTGTAAAACACCACGTCTGCAGAATAGCGCCGGCCTCCTGTGCATATCAGCTCTTTTGGAAGCCCGCCGCGCCTGCCTGCTATGTGCTTTATCGTGTCGTTCACCACCTTGATGCCAAGTGCTGCCGCCTCGTCCCTTTCATTTTTGCTCAGCCTGCACTTGTGTAAAAACATCGTGATATCCTGTGTCCAAGAAATTCCTTTGCAAAAGATAATGGGTTCTTTCCAGACACGATCACGGCAAGCCTCCTGCCGGCAGTTTCAAGCCCATCGCAGTATAGACAGTGCCATGCCCCGTCATCGTCAAATTTCTCGAGATTCTTTATTCTGGGCTTGATGTCCTGCACGCCCGTCGCAATAACCACGTACCTTGCCTGAAAGGTTAGCGCGCCTGTCATGACTGCAAAATGCCTACCACGCCTTTTGACAGCACGCACCGTGCTCCTGACCACTATTATTGATCTGTACTTGGCTACATCTGCACACATCTTCCCAATGAGCGCTTTGGGAGACGAGTTCTCAAGGCCCGGGTAGCCGTGCACACGTCTGGTCATCGAGTTCCTTGCTCTGCCGCCATCAAATACGACTGCTGAAACAAGATACCGCCCAAACAAGAGCGCCGCCGAAAGCCCTGCATATCCTGCCCCGATGATTGCCGCATCGAATAAATTTTTCTGGCCTGCCTTCTTTTCTTCTCCAATCAGACCTGCAGCTCTTGCCACGATAATGTAACAGATACTAAAAATAAAATACCATAAAGTGGTGCGTAACTGGAAGGCCTAATAACTAGGGCGCGCATTACGTAAGCTGTGCCAAAGTGCAGCATCTGCGGGATGATGTTTGCAGGAGCCGAGGAGCTTGAAGAGCACAACATCGCAGCGCATAATTTTGCAGAGCAAGAGGAGTCCTCGCTACTTCGCAAGGCCTGCGAGGAGGAAAAGGCCCGCAAGAGGTCAAGGGGTCCGTACAGGAAGGCCCATACGGCATGATTTTATCCTAGGCAGTGTATACAGCATCCACAAATATGCAAGCAGCCAAGCCAACGGTCAGGAACGGATACATTGTCAGGGCAGGAAGGGGCTATTCGCTGGACGAGCTGAGGGAAGCCGGCCTTGACCTACGGGTTGCTAGAAAGAGCGGCGTGCCGGTGGATATGTGGAGGCAGACAAAATATCCAGAGAATATCGAACAGCTGAAATCGATCGCCAAGACAATAATAATTGTGCCGTCCAAGAAAAGGAAGAAGGAATAGCCATTCGCAAATGACCCTTGATGTCTCCAAGATCGACAGGCTTGCAGGAATAGAATGCTACTGTACAAGCTTTGCCGGCACGGGCGGGTCTATCAAGCAAAGGAGCGAGGGCTTTAGAGTTTCCGAGCTGGTAGACGAGTTGCTTGTGGGCAACATATCGCTAACATTTGACAACCGGCACCGCTACCCCCTCTACATTCTTGAAAAGCACGATATCGACTCAAACCACGCGCTATTTGAGATCGAGCGCGAATGCAGGATGAGGCTTAGGGTGATGGGGATAAAGGACGCCAAGGCCGTGACGACGCAGTATGCCAGCGCGGACAGAGTGATGAGAAACCCGCCGGGAGAATTAAAGACCAAGCACACCCGGCTCACACTAGAAGGCTTTACCCGGCGGCCGCTTGGCAAAGAGTTCCTTGCAGGCAACAAGTTTGAAATAACGATCCACAGGCCTCGCTCGCATGACCTGTCAGGCCTGCTCCCGGAAATAGACAAGGTAGGTAACTTTTACGGACTCCAACGCTTTGGAAGCGAAAGGCTGGTGACGCACCTTGTGGGAAGGGAAATTGTCAAGCGCAACTTCAGGCGCGCAGTAGAGCTCCTGCTGTCGTATACCACGGAATACGATACTCCTGCAAGCAAGGAGATCCGCAGCAAGAGTGCTGACCCGGGCAACTACCGGCAAGTGCTCAGAATACTGCCAAGGGGTATGGACATCGAGCGGCAGGTGCTGACGGCGCTTGTCGCCGGCAAGGACGCAGTTTCGGCTCTGCGTACAGTGCCTATTACGATCCGCCGGCTGTTCGTGCAGGCGTACCAGGCCTACATCTTTAACAAGTGCTTGAGCACGGCTGTCATCAACGGAGAGGATCTGCTCCAGCCGGCCGCTGGCGACCTCTGCTTTGAGATGGAGGGGCCGGCCACGTTTGGCAGGATAATCAAGTACGACCATGCTTCAAAGGCTAAAAAAATGGTGCCGGCCATAAGGATGGCAGGCTATACATTCCAGCCCGGCAAGGGCAGGTTTGAAAATATCACCAAGGCAATCCTGCAGGAGGAGGGCGTGACTGCAAAGGACTTTTACGTCAAGGAGATGCAGGAGCTCAGCCACCAGGGAGGCTTTAGGCAGGCGCCGCTCTGGTGCATGGACTTTTCCTACAGCAAAAACCCTCAACTGATAGTATCATTCAAGCTTCCAAAGGGATCGTACGCGACCACGCTCTTACGCGAGATAATCAAACCACAAGACCCGATCAGGAGCGGTTTTTAGTTGACGACTGTAAATTCTTTTGTTACTGACTCTACGTCAACGATGTATCTTCTCTCTTCGCTCATGATTATTGGCACGCTGCCTTGTGTCCTCAGGCGGCCCTGTTCGTCATTGTTGTACCTCTACGTCCCCCGACATGCTTGACGTGATGAATGTCTTCAGGGGGACACGAATAGCCTGCCGGGAACAGACGTATTTAGCCAAACCTTGACCAGGCAACTTGTCCAGTAGATGCTTCATAGATCGCGATTGAAGGAAGCCCTGTCGCACCCATGGCCTTCAATCCTAACGATAAAGTCTATCGGCTCGCCGACTTTGTACGTGTCCTTCAGACCTTCAATTGTAATTGCAATAAAGGGCTCTTTTGCAGCAATAATATTATCAAAAAGCTGTGGCTGAAAATACAGAAGGCCTGTTAGGACAGATCCTACTGCGACCAAGCCAGCTATTGCCATCCAGCTCTTCAATTGCATTTGAAACCAGAGATTTTCTAACAGAAATAGGTTTTTGCCGCACATGTTTTAGCTCAAAACATAATATATAGCGCTAAAGCATGGTATATGATGTATACACAAAAATGCTTGGCAGCAGGAACCTGCGGGAGATAGTAGAAAAGAACCTTGACAAGCTGCAGGAAGACCTGAGCGTCAAGATAGACAAAAAGAACCCTGACAAAATTCACGCGATCGAAGCTACCGGCTGCACAAGGTTTGCTTATTACGAGCGCAGAGACCCGCTGCCTTCAGACAATGTGTCCAAGATTTCCAGCCTGCTTGGCAACGCAATGCGCCACTCGTTTGGCAACACGCGTGGAGAATACAAGGTGGAGGGCCTGTCGCTTGAAGTCAACGCCGACCTGATAATTGCCGACGAATTTGTCGTCAGGTTCGAAGTAGTGCAGACCTTGCCAGAGGTTCCACATCCGCGCCACTTGCTGTATCTTAACGCCTGCCTCTTTGCGTTCAACAAGGACGAAGGCTTTTTGATCTACATGACTGCTGAGGGCAAGACCGTCGAGTTTTCTGTTACGAAAAACAACAGGATGTTTGAAGAGGTCATCAGGAGAGCAAGGGTGCTCAGCACGCTCCTAAAGGACGGCAAGGCGCCGATAGTCGAGCCCTCTGAGCTGTGCCTGAACTGCAGGTATTATGAAAGGTGCTATGCAAGAAAGCAGGTCAAGGACGAAGGCACGGGCTTTATACTGGAAGAAATCTTCAAGCCCAAGAAATAATAATTATAACAACAATAATAAAAATGGATTGATGACAACGCCGCTACAGCTATCCGCTGGTTTCGGCGTGTCCTCCGGACGGCGTGTATCCCGAGCTGTACCTTTTTGCTCTCGCACCGAACACTACTGCCACTAGGAACACAAAGATTCCTGTTGTCACCGCGAACATGAACATTTCTTCGGCCATGTCACCACAGAGCCATGCTCAAAACTTAATATCCTTATCGCATGGCAAAATCCTGCCCAGTGATATTATCATAAAATCTTATGGGAATGTCAAGGTGAACTCCTTGTTCTCAAAGTAGCTGGTCTGGAAGTTCGAGCCCGTCAGCCTGTATGTGTATGCGCCCTCTACTCTGAACTGGGCGGTTCCGTCAACCATGCTGTCCCAACTGCTGGCGGTGAGGCTGTTCCGCACCGCAACCTTTGTGTCCCTGAGCGTGATGGTGGCGTTGCTCACTATTGGAAATGTGTCAGGCTGCCCTGCCACAAAGCCCTCGGGGCTCACCCCAATGTCGCCGGATGTCATCTGGAACTCGCCCACGAATACAGTATAGTGGATCGTTTCAAGCACTGCAGTGCTCCTGTTGGGGTTGTGGGCAGTAAAGACGACCTGCACGTTTGCATTCCTCTCGTCCACTCTTTGAACTGCAATGTCCTTGAGCACGATCTGCAGGTCGGTCACTGGGATTGGGGCAGCATTCTCCTGCCCGCCGCCGGGGAGCCTCAGGTTTCCAGAGCCTAGAATGAAAAATATCGCTATCGCAACAGCTGCGATGCCGCCACCCACCGCGTAAATGGCTTTTGTATTCACGATTGTTTTCTCTGGCGTCCACCCACGTTTTAAAGCTGTCGATTGATCGATGGATAGATAGATGCAAATGCTTATACTAGCTGTCGCGAAATTTGCTGCCGGCTTGCAGTACCACAAGGCAGCTCACATTGGCCAAGAAAGGGCTAGGAAAGCCCAGATGAAGCTGTTCGACTATACCGGCTTTGCCATGCTGACCTATACAATAAAGCAGGGCAAGGCAGGATTTGAGCCGGTGGGCGAGGAAGACTTGGCCGGCAAGATGACCCGAGAGAACGAGGCCATGCTGTTTATCTGCGACAAGGACGGCTACGCCAAGGCCCAGTCAAGGCCGATGCCGATCGAAAAGGGAGAAGAGATCTTCAAAAAGATGCTGGCCGACGGCATGCCGGAATTCGCAGGTGAGATCAAGACTGTTTCCTAGGGTCCCAGCTTGATAAACAAATAGATCAACAGTCCTATGAACGACCATACAACTATGCTGCCAGCGATGATAATGGCAGAATGAAAAAGCATTGAAAAACCGTTCGGATTTGCCATGTTCCATTCCACATAGAACAGGGTCAGAATAGCAGGAAAGTTGGCAGCAGAAGTAACCCTGTCCATGAGGGAGTCATCATAGGACAAACTTGCAATATAGCTCATGACACTTGCAGCAAGGCCGTACAATGCAAATATGAACAGGATTCTCGTGTCGCCCTGCCACCGCCAGCGTATAAAGGCAGGACGTTGTAGACTGGGCATTACTTATTTTATACTATGATGCGCGTCCCCCCTATAGGCTTGTTGTTGGCTATTGCGCTCTTGATAGTCGCCGGGTCTGACTTGAGCACCACTGTCGGTATCTTGCTCCGCTCTATCACTTTCAGTGCTACAATATCCATCAGGTCATAGGCACCGGCAGCCGAGTTTTCAGAACCCAATAGTTCAAGGCACTTTTTCACAGTTATCTCCTTGAAGAGCTTGGCGTCCTTGTTCTTGTTTGGGTCAGAGTCATAGATGCCGTCAACGTCTGTCGCATTAAGGAATTTTGTGGCCCTGACTTTCTCGGCAATCAGCGCGGCCGTCGCATTAGTGCTCTGTCCCGGGTGCAAGCCGCCGGTCACGACTATTTTACCGCCTGCGGCCGCCTCGCTTACCTGCTCAAGGTCAGCCGGCACCACAGGATATGCATGATCGCCAAGGGCTGCTATCAGGAGCCTTGCATTGAGCCTAGAGACCTCGATGCCCATGATGTCAAGCGACGCCTCGTCAGAGCCAAAGGCCCTTGCGACGCTGATGTAATGGCGCGCGATCTTGCCCCCGCCGGCCACGATCACGGGCTGCATCTGTCTGCTTACCTCAAGAAGCATAGCCGCATATTTTTTCAATTCGCCTGCCGCGTCGTCGCCGAACACTCTACCTGATAACTTTATCACGATCCGCTCTTTAGCGCCCAAGTTTGCCCGCTCCCATGTACAGGGTTTCCTGTTCTCCCAGCACCTTTTTAACAGATCGCTCGACCTTCTGCCGGTTTTCAGCAGTCGTATAAACGCGCAGCATGTCAAAGAACCCAGATATGGACTCTACAAGTGGGATCTCTGACACCGGCATTTCATACACCCTGTCCTTGTCGACCACAAGCACTGAATACATCTCCTCCTTGCTTGGCGTCAGTGGCATAGAGTGGGCGCGAGACGCATCTACAAAGACATGGTTCCTATCAACTCCTGCCGCGTCGGCTATCCGCGCCGCGGTCGCCTGCAGCGCTTTTCTGTCCATCTTTTGCTTGTCGCGCTTGTGCAGGAATTTTTCATAGACGCTTTTTAACAGCCGCCTATCGCGGTAGTCGCGGGCCATCTTGCCTGCAAACGCATACTTGCCGCTGCTGTCAAGAGCGCAGAGCCGCTCAAGTGTGGCCTCATCTGTCAGGCCAAGGTAGTTGTCAAGGGAAGTGTCTGTAAGCCCAAGCGCCTCGTCTGCTGCGATCATGGAGTGCAGTAGCATAACCTCTGCAGATCTCACTGTCTTGTGAAAGTACACCGCCTTGAACATTTCATACCTTGAGATGAGCATCGATTCGAGCGAGTTGAGGGCGGACCTGTTTATTGCAAGCCTGTTCCTTGAAACTTCAAGCGAGCTTGTCAGTCTGTGGTAATCGACCTTGGCGTACTCGGCTCCCGTAAAAAGCCCGTCGCGGGGCAAATAGTCCATGATATCGGCCGATAGCCCGCCTGAAATGATCTCGTTCATGAAATTCACCTTTGGCTGGCCAAACGATAGCTGACATATCTGATCTGCGCTGTGACCATGCCTGTCCAAAATGTCGGCTATTTCTGTCTGCGTGATGATCCGTCTGCCCATCTCTTCGTGTGTGGTGTTGCAGCGGTACTCCAGAACTTCTTCAAACAGGTGCGAAAATGGCCCGTGCCCGATGTCATGCAAGAGCGCGGCGAGCCGGAGGTCCTGCACAGCTTCGGCGTGGTCAATGTAACCCTTGCCAAGCAAGGTCTCGCCGGCAAGCCCTGCGATGTGCATGGCGCCAAGCGAATGCTCAAAGCGAGAGTGCTGCGCGCTTGGATAGATAAGGTGCGCGCCGGCCAGTTGCCGTATCCGGCGCAGGCGCTGAAACGCAGGACTGTCAATGACTTCCTTTTCGACCTCCGAGAACCTGATCGACCTGTGCACAGGGTCGGTTATCTCGCCTGCGAACTCCATTGCTTCTATCACAATTCAACGAGACTTAAACTTTCAGCTCTTTCCTTACTATCTTCATTACCTCTTGGTGAACCTGATCCTTGCTCTTTGAGCCGTCTATGACCTTCCAGCCAAACTGCTTTGCAAATTTCAAGTAGTTCTTGTATGCCCAGGCAGCAAGCTGAGGGTTCGACTCGAAGGCGTCTTGGCTCTCGGCGCGCTTGGTCGATATGCTTGGGTTGACCAAGATGATGATGACGAGGTCTTCCTCTGGCAGCCCCTTATCGAGATTCAAAAGCCAGCTTGTGTCCATGCCGTTTGCAGCGCCGTATATCAAATTTGACTGCCAGTAGCGGTTCATCACCACTATGGTGCCGTTCTCCACCATGCTCTCGATCTCTTTCTTTTTCTCCCACCGGTTGGCAGAGAATAGCAGGTGCTTGACCTCTGCAGGATAGTCGCGCCTGCCGTCAAGGAACGCCCTTATTTCTGTGCCTATGGGCGTGGTATAGTCCGGAAAATCGATAATGACGCAGACCTTGCCCAAAACCTTCAGGGCCTCTGCGAGCATCCTGGACTGGGTTGTTTTGCCTGCCTTGTCGGTGCCTTCTAGTACGATTATCTTGCCCTTTGTTGCCACTGCATGAGGTTCATGTATGCATCAATAAAAAGATGTTGAGCATTATTTGGCACATGCATAGGTTTGTGGCATTATACATGCTATGTATGTCGAGAAATTAATCTAAAAAACCAACAAATTAAAATATTAACAGACATTGTAACAGATGGTCGGAGCCCAAGTGAAGGACGAGAAATCAACCATTGCCATATTTGACACATTCAAGACCCGCAAGAACAAGTTCACGGGCGAGGCAAAGCGCCAGCGCGGGATAATCGCCCACTTGGCCACCGAGCAGAGCCCTGAGCTCCGCACCAGAACATCGATAGCGCACGCCATTGCAAAGCAGCACGGCATTCTGTGGCAGAACATCTATTCGGGCATCTTCCGCGACCTCGACGAAGTCCTGATACCGGCCGGCGTGGTAAAGGAGGGCGGCAGGCTGCCGCTCAGGAGGGGTCCCAAGGCGCTCCAGCTGGAGGGCGTCCCGTTCTATGAGCTGACAGACGCCGGCATGCTGGTCGCGTCAGCGATTGAAGAGCTTGGGGACAAGCGCATGAAGCTGTTACAGTCGTACATTTCGTCGCTACCTGCAGGCGACACAAACTCGAGGACAATGAAAGAGGGCATGCTCTTCCTGATAGTGGCCGCGCCGTCGTTTATCTCAAAGATAATCAGCGAATACATTTATGCCTACAGCACCGGCGCAATAGACACTATCGCGCCGCTTGACGCCAAGAAATTAAGGTCCGTCATCGCCAAGCAGATAACGGTTGAAAAAGAGCTGGTCGAAGCTTTTGTCACGATGCAGCAGGACCACAAAGATCTCGTTAGAAACTTTTTCAAAGTTCTAACCTAGCGGCCTTCGTAACCGCAGGCTGTGCACCTGTACTTTTTCTGCTTGCCCTTGCAGCCCTCGCAGCGCCATATCCTTGCGTTTCTGCATTTGGGGCAGCTGAAACTCTCTGATAATTCGCCCGGCCTCACTTCCTTGCCGCAGGCGTTGCAGTTTGGCATGTCGTACGAACCGGCGTACATTTTTCTGGATGCATATCCTCCCCGGACTATTTTTACTTTTATTAAAGCCAGAAAATAAAGGATTTATACCATCCTACCGGAATTATGGTATATGGGCATTGGAGGATACGTGGCAAGAAGCATTGCCAAGGAGCTGGACAACAGGTCTAGGGAATTCTACGAGTTTGTCATGCCAGCTATAGACATGGTGGAGGATGGAAGCGACCTAGTGGTTACTATTGATCTTCCCGGCTTTGCCAAGAAGGACATTAACCTTTGGATAACCGGCAACGTCCTGTCTATAAGCGCCAAGAGAGGTCAGGAAGAAGCTCTCGGCACAGTCTATTACAGGCATAGGCCAGTCAGGATAGAGAAGAAGGTCCTGCTGCCGATATCTGTCAAGGAAGAGGACAAGGTAGTCGGCAAGGCGACCTATGAGAATGGCGTCGTGACGCTCAGGGTACCGATACCCAAGACGACCAACATCCCAGTAACATAAGAAAAAAGAATGCAGGCGTTACCGGCTTTTTCTTAATTGTTGTACTTACACAGATGGGTAACACTGCGCAGCCGATTCCTGTTCCTTGTAGGCGTATTTAACAATTGCAATTGTGACCACCTCTCCTGTGGCGTCAGCCCTCCTATGCCGCCATGCTCCCTGTCCATGTTGTATGCATTGACAAACATGGTGTACCTTGCCTTTCCGTCTTCCCTGTCAATGATGTTTTCAACTGCCAGGAACTCATTTTTCACTATCTTGTTGTAGGCTTCAACCTTGCCCTGCAGCTGAGGATACGCAGTTGGTATGGGCTTGTCCCTGATGTCATTCTCTTTCAGGTACTGCCTGAACGATGTGGATACAAACTACTTCCCGTTATCGTGCATGACCTTCCTTGGCTTCCCATTGATACGTATCCAGTCCTGCAGCACATCCAGGACATCTATGCTCCTCTTCCTTTCCGTCCATTTACTTACCACCTTCCTTGTATAGTCGTCTATGCAGCTTATGAGACATAGTTCTTTGTGCTTGAGTTATGCAGGTAAAACGGACCCAGTATGTATGTCCATCTGGACCATGTCGTTTGGGTGTCTCTTGCTAAAGCGCCTGTACTTTCTCTTCAGCTTGCAGCTGAGCTTGTTCAGACCGTACCTTTTCAGCACTTTGTAGACGATCCTGCTGCTCAGGGATACTCCTAGCCTCTTTAACCTGAATTTTATTCTGGCAGTACCAAACTTGCTTTCCAGATGCAGGCCGAGGATGGTCTGTTCGAGCTCAGGCGTCACCTTCTGTTCTTTCGTATTGTGTGGTCTCCTAGACAGGTCCTTCAGTCCGTCGATGCCGCGTGCAAGGTACCTTTTCTTCCACTTGTAGTATGTCTTCCTTGATACGCCGTACTTTCTGCAGATGTTGGTGACGCTCTCGCCGGTACGTTCGTGCTCGTGAATAAGGTTGAATCTTGTCTCTATCTCTGACACTTCCTAGCCGGAAGTGTTACCTATGTCGGTAATCGAATCTGTACCTATGTGTGTAAGTACAACACCTAGCAGAGGAGTACCTGGCATTATGATGCCAGCCCTGTTGTTATTCTCGCCAGCGAGCCATGCACCTTCATGGCTGACTATTTCTCCATTTTCATACATGTCTACGTCTTCACCAAAGTAAAAGACGTTGTTTGTTTCCTCGCATATGGCAAAGTAGTTACTTGACACTTCTACCAAACTATCGTTTTCTGTGTGTCTTTCTTCAACTATTCTTGCTTCAGTGCCATCGACATCTTTGGTTTCGTCCAGAACTGTAATGGTCAATCCTACTTTTGTTGCCCCATTTTCAACTCCTTTCAGCACTAGTCGGTAGTTAGGCTCAAGTATGAAGAATGGGGTTCTGCCCGCGGAGTCGAATGTACAGTTCTCTGCCATGAAAGAGGTGGTGAATTCCTTTTCTCCTTCATCATCCTTGTCTTCCGCGTCGTCCTCCGCCTGTGCGGCGTCCTCGTTTTGATCGTCCTCTTCTTCGCCGCTACCCTCACCATCATTGCTATCCCCTTGCTGCGCCGCTACGCTGTCTATCAACGGGTCCTTGTTTGGATCTTGGCCGCCTTTCTTTTGGGCTTGGGTGAATACGCCAGAGGTAGTCAGTGAGACTATGACCCCGATGAGTATCACGACTGCCACAAACGTCAAGATATTTTTGTTTACATTTGTAATAGCGTCATGCAGGGTTAATTAAGAAATGTGATGCAGGCAACTAATCGCGTGGCAGGTTGCACATATAGAAATCTGGGCTCATTTAGGTACTTGTACCAGAATGCATTAAATCATAGGTGACATGGAGAAGGACATTGCAGATAGGAGCCTTTCACTACGATAAGGATAATAGCTATCTGTCACTGAAAAGGAGCGAGTAGGTCGGTTGTGGCAGACGAAGGCTCTCAGCAGCCTGAAGGCACGCAACAGACAGGATACTTGCCTTTATACAAGAAAATCCTAGCTGCCATCTTAGGAAGATCAAAAAGGAGCTTGATCTGGCGATGGGCACTGTCCAGTACCACCTTGACAGGCTGGAGAAGGCGGGCAAGGTAACTTCCCAAAAACATGGCCTGCACAAGTACTACTTTGCCGCAGGGTTCGAGGAAAACGAAAAGCAGCTGCTTGAAGTTCTGAGACTGCGCGTGAGATCCTCATGTTTATTATAGAAAAAAGGAATCCATCGCAAACTGAAATTGGCGAACATATCTGCATATCGTCAGCATCCGTGAACTGGCACATCAAGCGGCTTGAGGATTCCAAGATTGTTGACGAGATCAGGGAAGGCAGGTTCAAGCGGTACAAATTGCAGAGACTCCAAGCAAGTTGCTGCAATGCTGAAGAACTTTTATCCAAGCGTCTGGGACAAGTGGAGTAACAGACTTGCAGAAATGTTTCTATCCATGTCAGGCGAGGCCGCAGAAAAGAGAGGGGAAGGATCGTGACAGATTTCTTTTCCACGTCTATTTGGATTGCGCTGTCTTCGCTAATACAGCAGATAGATAATGTACCTGATGAAGCAGGTCCAGTGGGAGCCGAGGTCTACGAACCGATTGTATAGGTAATCAAGATAGGCATTGCGGCATTCTCCCTATTGCTACTTGGACTCTCAATTTCTGCTTACAAGAAAACTGCCTTAAAGAGCACAATATACGCATCTGTGGCATTTGGATTGTTCGCGGCGCAGTTGTTTTTTGACTACCTGGAAGATGCAGTGAAATCATTCGAGCAGCCATACAACGATGTCATATTCTACGCAATGACTCTTGCCATACTCGTGTTGTTCTTTTTGGCAGTGGTAAGGCGGAATAAAACCTAGAGCTTCTTTCTCAGCGTGACGGCAACTGCAGCCGCCGCAGCAGCAAAGCCGCCGTACGCCAGGTACGGGCTGTAAGGCAGCATCACAGCCGATCCAACGAACAGTGCTGATGCAAGTATGCTTGCTGCAAGCGCGGCGTTGTCGCTTCTATCCTGCCTGTCATAAGGTCCCATTGTCTCCAAGTATGTTTTTAGCAAGGGAGCAACGTTCACCGAATCCTGTATGCCCTTTGCAAACCTCTTTGCAGAGACCTTTACTTCCTCGATGTAGGCGTCTCTTACCAAGCCTTCCTCTTCGAGCAGGTTTGCTAGCACCTTGACAAACTGGAACGGCACCTTGTGGTGGTGGTAGATGCCTTCGAGGATAGAGGCCATGCGCATGTAGAGCGCAAGGTTCTTTGGCAGCCGGAATGGAAAGCGGCTCATTGTCTTGTTTGCAAGGTCGACAAGCGCCTTCACTTCCATCCTGTCCACCTGCTTGCCGTGCATCGACTGGATTGAAAGCTCGATGCCCCGCTCGACGACGTAGCGGTTGACTGTGGGCTCAAGCGCCCCAAGCTCTATTAACACGTTGACGGTCCTCTCCGGGTCCTTATCAAGAAGGCCGAGGTAGAGTCGAATGAGCCTGATGCGGGTCTCGCTGTCCAGCCTGCCGACCATGCCAAAGTCATACAGTATCAGCCGGCCATCATCGGCAACTGAAATGTTGCCGGGGTGCGGGTCGGCGTGGAAGATGTTGTGGCGCAGGAGCATCTTAAAGAACAACCAGTGCGCGCGCACCACCAGCCTTTCCCTATCGATCCCCTTTTCCTCCAACCTTGCAATGTCGGTTATCTTTGTGCCTGGCACGTATTCCATCGTAAGCACATGCCTGCTGGTCCTTTCCATGAATACGTCAGGTATTATGACTGACGGGTCGTCCGCCAGATTTTCCTTGATGGCGAGCAGGTTCTGGGCTTCCACCCTGTAGTCCATCTCTTCGTGCACTGTTTCAATGAACTGTGCCAGCATACCTTCTGCCGAGAACCGCAGGTTGGGGTCAATGAACCGGGTCGCAAGCGGCATTATTTTTTTCAGGACGTAAATGTCGTCCTCGATTATCCGCTCGATGTTGGGCCTGCCCACCTTGACAATGACCTGCCTGCCGGCATATTTTGCGACGTAAACCTGCCCAAGCGACGCGCCGGACAGCGGAGCCGTGTCAAACTCTTCAAATGCGTCCTCTACCTTTCCAAGCTCGGCCTCGATTATCGGCTTTATTTCAGAGAATAGCGCAGGCGGCACATCATCCTGCAGTTTCGCAAGGACTTCAAGATAGGGCTGCGGCAGGATGTCAACCCGGGTTGAAAGCCACTGACCAAGCTTGATGTACGATGGGCCAAGCTCGATGAACGTCTTGAGCGCCTTGCGGGCATGACGGCGATACTTTTCCTCATCAACGTTCTTGCCCTCCTTCTTTACCCACTCACGCCTGTCCCTGCGCAGGCTGATGACAACCGGCAAGAGCTTGAGCACGACCTTGGCTACATGTAGCTTGGAAGGGTGCGGAAAGACAGGCGTTTCATCGTCGATACTCCTGTCTTTTCTGATCTGGGCCGGGTGCTCCACTCCTCTTATTCACTCCTCTTTTTCAACAAACCGGCCGCGTTGGCAATAATGTTCCCGGCAGACGAGCCGGCAAGGTATCCTGCCAAGGCCGCGTCAATAGCGGCGTCACTGGTGCTCTTGCCCTCCTTTTTGCACCTGCTGTAGACGGCTGCTCCGACGCGCCTGCCTACGATTACCGCGGCTGCGGCCCCAGCAAGGTATTCCGGCGCGTCAACAAGCAGGTGGCCGAGCGGGCTTGACCGCGGGTCCACCTTGTCCATGTGGACAGTGTAATGAGTGTCATAATCGCGTATGTGGAGCTTGCCGTAGCGGTACTGCCTCTTGGCTCCCTTTTTGCTGCCAAGGATGGTCTCCTCAAGATCGATTATAGGCCTGACGGCCTTGGGCACAATGATGTTGCCGTCACCGTCAATGAACTCCACGGCTCAGAAAGAGCCTCGGATCGAATATAAAATTAACGAATAGGTTTAATCCCACGCCTCATGCTGTAAAGGCGATGGGAAGAGGAAGCGTCAGGGCAATCAGGAGTAGCACGATCTACTCCGGCGGAATCAACCTCAGGCGCGACAGGTTCATGCTTGGGGGCAAAGTCATCGACAAAGAGATAGTCGAGCACAAAGACTCTGTCGGGATAGTGGCAATCAGCGGAAGCGACGATGTCATCCTAGTCACGCAGTACAGACGCGCCGCGGACAGAGTGCTTCTTGAGATTCCTGCTGGCAAGATGGAAAAAGGCGAGACGCCAAGGCAAGCTGCAATTCGAGAGATGGCCGAGGAGATCGGCTACTCTGGCAAGCTTGAACCGCTGACGAGATGGTACCTTGCACCTGGCTACTCTACAGAGCTGATGCACGTGTTTGTCGCCACCAACCTGAGAAAGATAGTCCGCGGCCCCTTGGACGATGACGAGAACATCAAGATCAAAAAAGTAAAGTTGAGCGCGGCCGTCAAGAAATGCCTCAGCGGCGAGATTCAGGATAGCAAGACCGTTGCCGCCCTTCTCGTCTACAGCCAGTCTGATTGAACCGGCTGGTACACCTTCTTTCTTGCATCATCGAGGCTGTTCCTCTCGATTATTAGTCCCTGCCGCTTGAGGTCCTCAACTGCCGCCTGCACCGTCCTCCTTGGCAGGTGGCTCATCGAGACAAGCTCGCTCTGCTCTATCGGGTGCTTTGTCCTGATCACAAAGTAGATGAACTTTGCAGCCGGCCCACCCTCGGGGTTCCTGCGCAGATAAGATACGCCAAACGCCGATTTTGAGAGAAAGCCCCGCCTCTGCGACTCGACGGACGCGATCGCGTCCGGGTGTACCTCTGCGAGGTTGACCCGCTGGCCAAACTCTGCAATGAGCGCCGACTGTTGTGACTCTAGCGGCGCCTCAAAGATGAACGTGCTTGGCGGGTACTCGTTTGTTATCGCGCCAACAAAGCTCCACTTGACCAGAGCCTTCTCGTCATAGATGCCGACGTTTACCCCCTCGTTTGCCTCAAGCACTATCTTCTTTGAGCCCATTTTGACTGCTTCTTTTATCTTCTCAAGCGTGTCGTCGACTCCAAGCTGGTGGCGCGGGTCCTTCTTGCCTACCTTCCACTGGAACTCAAGGCCAGCTGATTGTATCAGGTCACTTATCTTTCTCTTTTGATCTATTGACAGATCGATGCTGTTCTCGCCAACTTCAATGATGTCAAAGCCCACCTTGGCGGCCTCCTTGACGAACCTCTCTAGCGAGCTTTCCGAGATCGCAAACTCGGTTATCGTGCTGCCAGTCGAGACGCGCACCCCAAAGTCGTGGTAGAACTTGATCTTTTTCTTAAGGCTCTCTTCTGAGATAAGCATAGGAAGCGCCCCGTAAATCTTGACCACGTCTATGAAGGGGGCTAAGGTAGAGAAGTTCTCCTTGTCAATACCCTGCAGCTTGTCTACGGTGCAGGTCAGCCCCTCCTTGCGCGGCTTTTTCGAATCCACTCTGTTCTTTACAAGGTCGTCAAGCATGGCTAATTATATGATATATGCAGATTTTGCGCATATTTTAATCTGTAGATTCTCTGTTCTCAAACCAACTATATCTCAATCGAGAAGCTTATTCAGCGTGCTGGTCTAGGCCCCAGCGCGTCCTTACCCTTTCCTCGACTTTTGCAAAGAGGACACGATCAAACACTATGCCTATCGCGAAAATTGTAATCATGGTTGCAATGACGTCTTCCATAAAGCCAAACTCCCTTCCAACGTTCAGCACATGGCCGAGGCCATACAGAGTAGTTATTAGTATTTCAGCTCCAATGAGCGCGTGCCAAGCAAAAGACCATGCCTGCCTTATCCCAAGGATGAGCGACGGAGTTGCCGCCGGGATCATAACATGCCGAAATAGTGTAAAGCCTTTTGCGCCCATGTTCCGGCCTGCACGGAGATAGATTGGAGGTATGTTGCGGATCGAGCTGTACGTCGTTATCATGACTGAAAACACTGAAGCCATGACAACTACAAACAATATCCCGAGGTCGTTGAATCCAATGAGCAGGATTGCAAACGGGACCCAAGCGATACTTGGGAAAGTCAGGAGGCCGACTGCAAACGAGCTCATCGTCTTGCCAAATCCGCGGAACTTGACCATCGCCAGCCCTACCGCCACGCCAATTCCAATTGAAATTGCGAACCCTGCGACAAGCCTGAGCAGCGTTACTCCAATCCCAATCGGAAGTGAGTAATTTGCTATCAGGTTTCCTATTGCTTCCACAACCGTAGCGGGCGACGGCAGCGAGCTCTCAGGCCATATTCCAAGCAGGAATACCAGCTGCCATACTCCTACAAACGCGGCCAGGAACAGCGCGACGTTCGCAACGTCCGCTAGATCAAATCTGCCTTTGCTGCGCCGCTCCTGCGATTGTGTTTCCTTTTCTAGCAAATTGAAAGTCTTCCTCCAGCTCCTTCAGGATCTGCCTCTTGATCAGAGCGATTTCTGGGCTGTCAATGTCCCTAGGTCTTGGAAGGTTTACTGTGAATTCCCGCTTGATGTTGCCAAGCCGGGGCGAGAGCACTATTACTCTGGTGCCAAGTGCCAGCGCTTCATTTATGTTATGGGTTACGAACAGAATAGTCTTTTTTGTTGCCTCGTGTATCTGCAAAAGCTCGTTGTGCAGCATGTCCCTTGTCTGCACGTCAAGCGCGGCAAAAGGCTCGTCCATCAGCAAGATGTCCGGATCTATTGCAAGGGCACGGGCTATCGCCACCCTCTGCTTCATGCCGCCGGAGAGCTGGTAAATATATGAATCTGCAAACTTCGACAGCTGCACCATGTCTATAAAGCGGCTTGCTGCCTTGCGCTGCTCGTCCTTTGGAATCCCTGCCAGCTTCAATCCAAACTCGACATTTTCAAGGACTGTGAGCCAGGGAAAGAGCGCGCCTTCTTGGAATATGACCAGCCTGCCTGGGTCAGTGGAGGTCTTGTTTTCGCCCTTCACCAGTATCTTGCCAGAATCCGGGTCTTCAAGCCCTGCAATAATGTTGAGCAATGTGCTTTTTCCGCAGCCAGACGGCCCGACGATTGTCACAAACTCACCGTCCTTGATGTCGATGCTGACCTTGTTCAGGACAGTATGGTTCTGCCTACTATCGGCATAGGAGAAGGTCTTGGACACATTCTTGATCTGCAGCAGCGCAGCATTGCTTTGCCTGTATTCAGATGATATCAATGTCTAATGCCTCCATTATATGAGCGCACAACATATAATCTACTTCAAAGGCGCAATCGTTACGATGTAGGTGCATTTTTTGCGTCATTGTATCTCTGGCAGCCCCCTTTCGCTAAGAACTTGGTTCAAAAGATCGAGGTCATAGATCCCGGAATCCGGCCTTGCCCTTAGGAACCCTATGTCAAATGCATCGTTGGCCGACTGGAACAGCGATTCCTTTATCGGGTCCCAGGTTAGCGTCATCCTTGATAGCCCTTCTTCAAACTCGTCTTCCGGGATAGTTTTACCTGTAAGTTTTTCCAGTTCAGTGTTGAATACCTGTATCGCTTCGTCCGGGTTTTCGTTTATCCAGTTGGTTTCGTCAACGTGTGCTTCCAGCAGCTTTCTTATTGTGTCAGGGTTGTTCTGAAGATAATCTGTCCTGACAATAACATGCGCAGTCACAAACTCGCCTTCCGGCCAGAGGTCGCGTTCGTCAACAAGTATCTTGGCATTGGCTTCCTTTATCAGCTTGGCACCCCAAGGCTCCGGCACCCATGCGCCGTCGATCTCTTTCTTTACCATCAAGGTGACAATGTCTGCATTCTTTGCTGGCAATACCTCCACGTTGCCTCCATTTTCCTTTGTCTCATAGCCATGATCAAGTAGGTACTTGCGCAGTGCGACATCTTGCGTGTTGCCAAGCTGTGGGGATGCAAACTTTTTGCCGGCAAAATCGGCTTCCGAATCAATTCCTGCGTCGCCCCTGACTGCAAACACCGCGCCACCGCTGGCTGCGCCAGCAATTATCCGGAGGTTGCAGCCATTGGATTCTACATAGCCGTTGACCGCAGGGTTGGGACCAACATACGCTACATCTATCGCGCCGGCATTCAGCGCTTCAATGACCGCGGGACCCGCATTGAATATCTGGGTCCTTACCTCGATGCCGTCCAAAGCCTCCTGAAAGTCGCCCCGGCCAAGCCCTATGACTGCCTGGGCGTGGTTGATGTTCGGGAAATATCCTATCCTCAACACATCTGACTGGCCGAAATTGCTGAAATTGCAGCCGTCATTGCCAGAGAACCCAAAGTACGGCGTTGAGGTAAAAACCACCGCGGCGATTATCGCGCCTGCAACACCAAGTTTTACCCCGCTATGCATCACTACGGTAATGATTATGGCTACTACTTAATACTGCTTTTAATCACGCAAAAAACGGAAATTATACGCAAACTAGTCCATGGCGGCTACTGCTGTCGCGTTATTGTTACTTTCTGCTGCATCGACCTTGCTTTCACGCCCAGAAGCTCGCTTTGCCGCATCGATGATCAGCTTTGCCACATAGATCTCTATGCCAAGCACTGCGGCAATGTCTGTGGGGTTTGAACGCAGCAGCGAATCAATCGACGTGAACCCGGCCGCCATAAGCGAGTCCTTAATACCTATAGCTACCTCTAACATCTGTATGCCGGGGCTTATCATGCCACTGTGGCGGCATTACATCTTATAATGATTGTAGTGGATTATGCTTGAGGAATCATAAGCAAATTTTCTCCTAGTTCACAGTTCGGCGGTCACGCAGCTTCTTCAGTGTCGTGCGAGTGGACGCCTCTCAGCGTTTCGTGCACCTGATTGCGAAAGAGCGTAAGCCCTATCCTGCGCGCGTACGGCTGCCCCCTTGCAAATGACTCTGCAAGGTTGCGGACAAAATCCATGTCCACCTTTGGAGGCATCGGGGGCTCGAACGGGTCAACATAAGCTTCTATTATCGTGGGCTCCTTCTCACCCATCGCCTGACTTATGATCGATCTCACCTCTGCCGGCTCGTTTATGGAATATCCTCTGCCCCCGCAGCTCTCCGCAAATTCTGCAAAGTCTATCGGCGTGAACTCGACCCCGTACTCAGGGTTGCCAAGGAACGCCATCTGTTCCCACCTTATCATACCAAGAATGTTGTTCTTGATTATCACTACCTTGATGGGCAGGTTGTATTGTACAGCCGTGGCAAACTCGGCCATCAGCATGGAAAAGCCGCCGTCGCCCACGAATGCGACGCATTGCCTCTCGGGGTAGGCAATCTGCGCCGCTATGGCGTAGGGCAGAGCGCAGGCCATGCTAGCAAGCGTGCCGGAAAGTGAGAACTTCATGCCCCTTCGGAGCTGGATATACTGCGCAGCCCAGATGGTATTGGTGCCGCTGTCGACAGAGATTATCGCGTCGTCCTGCAGCTCTTCAGACACTGCGGCAGCAACCACCTGCGGCTTGACCGGCCTGTCAGTTCTGCTGCTCCTCTCTCGGAGAAGGTCCATCCAGCTTCTCATAGCGTCCTGCCTTGACCGCAGGAACTCCCTGTTCTCCTTTTTCTTCAAGAGCGGCATCAGCGCGGCAAGTGTAGTCTTGGCGTCGCCTACCAAGCCCGCCTCCACAGGGAAGCGCAGGCCTATCCTCTCTGGCAGCAGGTCTATTTGGATTCCCCTTGCCCGGCCGGGCTTGGGCAGGTAATCGATGTACGGGAACGATGTCCCGACCATGAGCAGCGTGTCGGCCTGCTCCATCGCGTCTGTGGCAGGCTCTGTGCCTAGCATGCCAATGCCGCCGAGGCTGTTTGGGTGGTCGTCTGGCACCACTGCCTTGCCAAGCAGCGCCTTGACTATCGGGGCGCCCAGCATCTCTGAAACTGCCTCCACTTCGGCGCCGGCGCCAAGCGCCCCCTGACCGACGAGGAGCACCACCCTTTCGCCAGAGTTAAGGATGTCAGCCGCCTTGCGGAGAATGGCGGGGTCTGGCATGACACAAGAGGAAAAGACATCTGACGTGTGGCCGGCCACCTTGTGGCGCGAGTACTTGCCGCTCCGCTGCTTCTCTTGGACATCTATTGGGATCGTAAGATGGCTGACCCCGCGCTTTGAAATCGCGCTCCGGCACGCAATGTCTACCGCCATCTCGGCGTGCTCGGGGCTATTTATCATGTTGTTGTAGACTGTGACATCAGAGAACAGCTGCAGCAGGTTCACGTCTTGCTGGTAGTTCGATCCCATCATGTCCGAGTACGTACTTCCAGTTATGGCAACCACGGGCGTGCTGTCGGCCTTAGCGTCGTACAGCCCTGTCAGGAGGTGTATCGCGCCCGGCCCCGATGTTGCGACGCACGCGCCCAGCTTGCCGGTGTACTTTGCGTACGCGCAGGCCATAAAAGCGGCAGACTCTTCGTGCCTGACCAGCACAAATTTTATCCTGTCCTTGCGCTGTCGGAGCGCCTCGATAAAGCCGTTGATGCCGTCCCCGGGGAGGCCAAATATCACATCTACGCCCCAGTCAAGCAGCGACTCTGCCACAATCTCGGCAGTCTTTGTTCCCTGTTCTGCAACCATATGCGATATATGTATGCCTAATAAAATATTATTAAGTTGACATGCGGGCATGGAAGGATATATGCTAACTAGCTAGGACTGCACCAGCTCTTGCCGGCTGCCCTGCGCGCCACAATGCGATCAGCCCTTTGCGATCCTGTCTATGGTCTTTGCAAGCTTGATGTCATAGTTGCTGATGCCGCCGACGTCGTGCGTCACAAGGTCTATCTTGACTCGGTTGTAGACGTTGAACCATTCAGGGTGGTGGTTCATCTTTTCAGCCTCCATTGCGACCTTGGTCATAAAGCCAAACGCCTGCACGAAATCGTCAAACTCAAACGTCTTGTTCACCTTGCCGCCGGCGACCTTCCAGCCGTCAAGCTTGCCCACTTCCTGCTGTATCTCCTTGTCTGATAGCTTGTGGTAGTCCTCTTCCTCTCCTTCAGACATGAAATAAAGTTGCGCGACGTATCTAATACGTCTTGCCGGTGGCAAAGAGCGATATTCTTTTGGCCGCTACTATTATTCCGCCTATTGCAAGCGCCGCTGCTATCGAGGCGATTCCTACTGGGAACTCGGGCACTACCGACAGGCTCGACTGTACGGACTCGCTGCTGGCATTTATCTTGTCGACGCGCACCGTGAACGAGCCCTGTGAAGCAAACGTCATGTCCTGCGAAGAGACTCCTTCAGGAGTGGTCACGCCGCCAGCGCGAGTCACTTCGTTGCCGTCCTTGTCCAGTATGACAAGCTCGTACGTCGCTGCAGACAGCGGCTGGTCAGACTTGTCAGTCACCCTGATGCCAAACGTCACCGGCTGTCCGGGGAATACCTGCTCCGGCCAAGTCAATGCCACCTTGTAGTTTTGCGAGTCGGTCGTGACCTGCGCCACCTTGACTTCGGTCGTCGGTGGGCTTAGGGCAAACACCGCCTTGTCAGGCGTCAGGTTTTCCGATTTTACCTTCTCAGCAATGTTTATCAGGTTCTGCTTTGAAATCGTAAAGTGCACGATGGTGTTCTCCGGTGTGTACGTGTCTACTGCCACCGGGACGCTGATGCCATTTACGGTAGCATTGAGCGATTGCTTGTTAAAGTCGGCAAGCGCCTTTGGTATGAACACCTCGGTGTGAAGCATGCCTATCCTGCTCGGCATGTCTGACGTCCAGTCAAACGGCATCGAAAATTCGATGGTCTTTGTCTCCTCGTCATAGTTGGAGCTATCGATCGCGCCGTAATAGTTCCTCACCTTGATCTGCTGGCCTTCTACGTCTATCACCTCTTCGCGGCCAGGAGTCACCCACACGTCGTACTGGAGCACAGGCTCTACCTGCGTTCTGGTGGTTCCAACTGTGTAAATCTCTACAAAAAGGTTGTAAAGTCCCGGATCGGTAAAGATGGGGCCTTCGACTACCACCGGCCCGCCCCTGTTCCAGATGCCGCCAAACTGGGGCTCCGCCTCACCTCTGGCCACCGCAGTCTCGCTGTCCTTTGGAACTATCTTGATCTGCAGGTCGCCTTCTGGGTCATAAAAGAATCCCTGGCCGCCAAACTGGCCGCCTTCTGTCACGATCGGGACCTCGTTGCCGTCCTTCTTGAAGTAGACCCTGTATGTCACTTCCTTAAAGTTCTCGTTGGTGTTTTCGTCAAAGAACCGGGCGTTGATGTAAACCGGGTCGGTCGAAGTGGTGACAACCAGCGGCTCAAGTGAAACAAAGAGGCTGGCCTTCTTGCCGCCGAAATCTGCAGGCGGCGGCTGGTGACCGCCGTGTGCGAACGCGCTTGGCAGCGCGAGGGCAGAGATCATCAATGTGACAAAAAATGCAAGTGTCAGAACGGAAGCGAGAATCTTTCTTCTCTCAGGCATTTCCAAACTTGGAAATCGTGTTTCGGTATATATTGGTTATTTTACGCGTTGCTCACTTCTTCGGTCAAAAGCACTAACGCTTGCAATTTATAGGGTTATGAAAATTGCAACTATGGCGGGCAGCTGGTCTAGCTCGGTTATGATACCGCTCTTACACAGCGGTGGTCGGGTGTTCAAATCACCCGCTGCCCACTTTCAAAATACTTGATATATATATCAAATGAATTCGACAGGCGAAAAGCTAGTTTATTCAGTTCAATGGCATGGTATGAATTTCTTTATGCCCATGCATTCATTTCTGATCTTCAATGTCGTTAGCAAATAGAAAATGCGCGCCGCATGCTTTGTGTACAAATATCTTGTCCAATCTTTCAATCAAATGCCGACCCCGCCAAGACAGTGCATAAAGTGACAATCAAAGCACAGGCCGCACTTTTCTGTTACTTCTCTGACATCACACACATCACATTTTCAGCAGTCATGCAACGCGGCAAAAACAGCCACGAGATGTAGAACTTGTCATCTATGCTCATGACTAGTAAAAACTACTTATGATACAACAGCAAAAATGTTCAACTGATTATCATACTGAAAATTCTTCTGGCGAATAAACTGCTACAAAGTGGCACATCGGGCAACGTATTTTTTGCGGCGTCTTTACTGATTGGCCATCAAGCGTTCGGCCTATGGTGGTTTCGAGTAAAGTACGACACCGCTTGCATTTTACAGAGAAATATCTAGCCAATGCAAGCATTAAAAATGCATTTTCAAAAATATAAAAAATTACAAGATCTCTTATAACAGAGAGCCTTACTCACCCTTGCGGGCTTTCGGGCCCGAACTAAATCAGCTGTAAAAAAGATGAACGAATAGAAATTAAAAGTGATTGGATTCTTAATTCTGCAAAAGCCTTACTCATCGGCCCCGGTTTGTAAGCAGAGGCGACTGGCTTAATGGTTCTATCTCGCCTTCGCTGCATGGCCGTTATCGCGGACAAAACTTAAACGGCTTTTTGTCATTCTTCGAAGGTTTGTTATCATATTATCGACCAGAGTGCCATTTATGGCATGCATATTTATTTTGACACAATTTGATCCTGTCTAACGCGCATTGCCCATACGCCAAGAACCACAATGGCAACGCCCAGCGGTACGATCAGGAGCATCATGAACTGACCCAGAATATGATCTGCGTTATGTATGGGCCATTTTGCATACGCGTCAGTAAATGCTATTTGCGGCAGTAAGGCAAATGAAAGTGAAGCCGCTAGAATAACTAGCACACCATTTGCCATATTGTGTATATAGCGGCTATCTTGTATTAGAGGCAAGTTACAGAATATTATTCTACAGACATGAACGTTATTTCTCGCTGCCTATTTTGTCGCCATGCTCGTGCAGAATATAGAGTGCAAGTGAGCCGGGCCGCATAAAATGCGCGCCGCAGAACTGGCAAACGCCATACTTTCTTCTTTTAGTTGATTCTGCCACACTATTACCTACATGTCATATCCGTGTGTCATGAGATAAGACAAAGTGTATATGTATGCTCGTGCCTAAAACAAACGACATCTAATGCTACTTCTATAAGATTATTCTATTAAACATGATTTTTGCCTGTAGAGAAGAACCAGTCGTCCCACAGGCACATGAAACCCTAACAATTTGACCCTAATTTTTGGCTCGGTTGAAAACATAAATGCAAACAAAAATTGTCGGCTCACTTCATGAAAATTGCTGCAGGAATTCGCCGCTGCAGGTTTTAAGACAACGGCAAGATTCGCATTTCCTTATGACCGTGCATCCGTTCATGATTTTCGACGTCTGATTTGAACAAGAAAACTTCTATGCAAACCAGACAGCAATATACCTTGTCCAGCTTTTCAACAGACCCGCCGGTTACCACAATCATTCAGACTAGACTTTGTAGGCCAGCTATTAGACTATCTGCATGAAAAATCTAGCTACACTCTTCAATTTTACCTAGCAATGTTATATAATGTCAAATAGCTAGTCGTGTGCATGTAGACACACGCTTTGCACTATAGGATTTTTCATTTTGTTGTTGTAATTATTGTCAATGTTAAATAACATAATGAACCAAATGCCCCATGGCATCAGAAGTTTCTCGAAAATATCAAGAAGAAATCTTGAGGTTGCTCAGCGAAATAGTGGCCGAGCTAAAAGAGAGCAATATCCTGTTAAAAGAGCACAACAGCGCGATCGATAGCATCAAGAACAGGATTCGCAAGATAGGTTTTAGCACCACCAATTGGCGGTAGCATTGGAGCCATTAGGATGAACGTTGATTGATTGCTAAAGCGTGATATCGCGCCGCCAACATTGCAGGCAAATTTGACACGGACGATAAACTTTTGTGCTCGGGTTGCCATTGTGTTACATAAAATGATAGATAGGCGCAGACTCGATAGAGTTCTTCGGAAAAAGACGTGCATCATTTGCGGCCGGCGCCCCGCATTAGACAATGAAGAGCTATGCGCCTTGTGCTGGCCCGAAATACATCATTTTGCAAAGCATCACAAGCTAGTCAAGACCGGCAAAGAAGATTGAAGAAGTCAGACAGATTTTCAAGCTTGGCTTTTTGTGAAATGATTGCCTGCAACATTTATAGGGTTTGTTTATTAGCGCGTTTCGCGACATTTTTTCCATGCCAAACTTGGTCAAAAGATCTTCTGGCGAGCATGTGATGTTCTTGTACGACAGCCTTGATGCTCGCAACAAGGCGGCTCTAAGATACATCAACGATGGGTTAAAGAATTCTCAACTGGTTATTTACGCCTCCGTCGATGCGGACAACGAGTCGCACATCTCCATGATATCGTCAAAGATCAGGAACTACAGGAAAAATATTGATCAGGGCAACCTGCTGATCCTAAAATTAAGGACATTTTACGAGCGTGTATTGGCCGGTGATTTGGAGGCGTTCAAGGACTTCAAGGAGCTGGTAGAAGAAATAGTACGGGAAAGAGTCGCTTCTGGCAGGACCGGCGAGGTGCTTATCGTGGCCGACTGCGCAGACGAGCTATCAAGGAACAAAATGTTTGACGAAAGCCTGTTTGTCGAGCGGTGGTGGCAGAATACATATCTTGAATGGCTGGAAGGCGATCTAAAGATCACCATCATCTGTCCACACCCCGGCTCTGTGCTTGAGAACGAGTTGTTCATGTCTCACAAACACGACATCTCTTCCCAGCATAGCATGACCTTGCGCTAGCGGTGACTTGCATGATCACACAAACATCAACAACAAGAAAATCGGTTCTTGTGGTTGACGATGAGCCCGACGTTCTTGCAATCATTAAATCATCCCTGCAAAAATCGGGCTTTGAAGTGCAAGGGTTTACCGACTCGATTCTGGCTCTTGAGCACTTTCAACAGCACTCAACCAGCTATGACATCGTTCTGTCAGACATCCGGATGCCGGGAATGAACGGCTTCAAGTTTGCGAGGAGCGTCAGAGCGGCAAATTCGGAGATCAGGATATTTCTCATGACCGCATTTGAGATGCACAAGTCCGAACTTGAGAAAGTGCTGCCCTCAGTCAGGGTCGACCAGATCATACAAAAGCCAGTGTCGATGCGCGAGATGGTCACGACGATAGAAAAGAGCCTCTGACATTGCTGACTAGCCTGCGAACTTTTCCACTATCCTGCCGATGCACTTTGTAGTCTTGTTCAAGAGATCGATCCTTGCAAACTCGTTTGGCGAGTGGATGCGGGCGAACATGTAAGTGCTGCCAATAGATATGCAGGGTGCTTTGAGTACCTTTACAAAGGAATACATCGGGCCGGTGCCGGCTGAAGACACGCTCGTTATTGCCGAACCAAAGGTTTCTCTGGCTGCCTGCTGGACCTGCCTGACAAACGGGTCGCGTATCGGTGTCCTTGCTGCCGCTTCACCATGGATGAATTTCACTTCAATGTCTCCAAAGCCTTTCAGCTTCAGGTGCCTCTTTAGCCGCTCAAGCTGTTTTTCCGGCACCATGTCTGGTACAAGGCGAAAGTCTATCTTGACCGTCGCCTGCGCCGGCAGGACAGTCTTGGCGCCCTCTCCAGTATAACCAGAGTTGAACCCGGCAATGTTGCAGGTGGGCATTCCAACAAGGGCCTTTTTGACGTCCGCGCCCTTGGCGTTCTTTACGAACCTATCTATGCCGTACTCCTGCTTGAACTCTTTTTCGTCAAACGGTTCCTTTGATATCACGCCTAGCTCTTCCTTTGTAAAAGCCCTGACTTCCTTGTACCAGTCCTTTATCAGGATCTTGCCGTTCTGGTCGCGCATCGTGGCAAGCGCAGAAACCAGGCGCCACGCCGGGTTTTCGATGAGCACTGCAAGGCTCGAGTGGGTGTCCCTCACCGGCCCCCTTGCTATCAGCTCCACATAGAGCAGACCTTTCATGCCGAGGCTGATTATCGGCCTGTCCTTTGCGTCAACGTAGCCAAACTCCCATATCACGCCGTCGCATAGGAGCCTGTCGCGGTATTTTGTCAGGTATTGCTCTACGTGCACGCTCCCGATCTCCTCTTCCCCTTCCACCATGAACTTGACGTTGCAGGGCACGTCCCCTGTCTTTTTCAAGAAATATTCGACTGCCTTGATGCGCGTTATCAGCTCTCCCTTGTCGTCTGCCGAGCCTCTGCCGTAGATGTAGTTTCCCTCCACCTTGCCGCTAAAGGGCTCGTCATTCCAAAGTTCAAGCGGCTCTTCAGGCTGCACGTCATAGTGGTTGTAGAACAGTATCGTCTTGTCCGGGTTTGACTTGGACTTTACTTCGCCGTACACTATCGGCGGGATGCTCTTGTCGTCTAGGTACAGCACTTCAGAGTTGATGCCGGCCTTGTGCATAATTTCTGCAACAAGGTTGGCGCACTCTACCAAGCCCTGCTTTTTTGCAGAAACGCTTGGCTGCCGGATAAGCGCCTGAAGGTCCAAGATCAACCCTGGCATTTCAGCGTCTACGACTGCGTTTATAGCGCTCAATGGGTGGTAGAAGTTTTCCAATTGAAAATAAAGGTTGCTTTTAAGTAGCTAGCGCAGACCCGGGGGCGGCGCCGCACACCCTTCGACGCACCTGCTCAGAGCAGCGTCCCCGGTATCTCGCTCTGACACGTCAATGACCATGCTGTAAAATACCCATGCGCCAAAGGCAAATGCAACGATCGCCGGTATCACCAGTAACAGCCACATGCCGATTCCTGCCATTACTGGCATTATTGCTGCAGCAGCCGGTAAATAACCGATCCTTCGGATGATGCATTTATAACCACCCAAAGGCGTTTTTCACCCCATGTCCAACTCGATCTTCTTCGCTCCCAAGTCTATAGCCGTCATCGGGGCCTCGGAAAAACCCGGCGTGGGCAAGACTATCTTTAACAATATTGCAAAGCACTTTAAGGGCAAGATCTACCCTGTCACCCCGTCAAACCCGACCGTGAGCGGTCTGACTGCATACAAGAGCGTGCTTGATGTCCCAGAATCTGTGGACCTTGCGGTCGTGGCTGCCCCAAGCAGGTTCACCCCGGCGGTAATGGAAGAGGTGGGTAAGAAGGGGATCAAGGGCGCGATAATCGTTTCTGCAGGGTTCAAGGAGGTGGACGAGGCCGGCGCCAAGCTGGAAAAGGAGGTTGGCGAAATCGCCAAAAAATACGGCATCAGGGTGATAGGCCCAAACTGCCTTGGCATCATGAGCCTGTCGGCAAACAACATGATGAATTCTACTTTTCTGAAAATTACTCCAAAGCACGGGGGCATTGCGCTAGTGTCGCAGAGCGGCGCGATCTGCGCGGCCACCGTGGAGGATGCAGAGGCGCAGAACATCGGCTTTTCCAAAGTCATCAGCATGGGCAACAAGGTGGACATGGACGAAAGCGACGTGCTAGAGTTGCTGGCAGAAGATCAGGACACACGCGTAATCGTGATGTATCTTGAGGACATACGCAACGCAAGGCGCTTCATGGACATCGCAAGGAGGATAACGATCGAAAGGAGAAAGCCCATAATCGTGCTAAAGTCCGGCAGGACGGCGGAAGGCGCCAAGGCGGCAGCCTCCCACACCGGCGCGCTGGGCGGCTCTGACGCAAACTATGAGGCGGCGTTTGCCCAGTGCGGCGTCATCCGCGTCGACACTATGGGCGAGCTGTTCGACCTTGCCACCGCATTTTCAAAACAGCCGCTGCCAGACGGCGGAGTGGTCATTGTTTCAAACGCAGGCGGCCCCGCGATAATATCGACCGACGCCTGCTCAAGATACGGGCTAAAGATGGCCGATATTTCGTCAATCAGGGACGACATTGCCAAGGTCATACCGGCGTACGGGTCGCCTAGAAACCCGGTGGACATTGTGGGCGATGCAGACTATATAAGGTTTGAAAACGTGCTGAATCTAGTCCTTTCGCATCCAAACGTCGGCTCTGTAGTTACCATGTGCACACCTTCTGCCACCCTGAACTACGACGACCTTGCCCGAGTCCTTGTCAAGATGTCCAAACAATTCCCAAACAAGACAATACTTGCCTCGCTGATGGGGCTTGCCGAAGGAATAGAAAACAGGGCGATAATGTCCGAAGGCGGCGTGCCGTACTACCTATATTCAGAGCCGGCGATAAGGACACTCAAGGCGATGTACGATTTCAAACAATGGGTCGACACCGCCTCGACAAAGGCGCCGATGCTCCAGTTTGCCAAGGACAAGAACAAGGTCAAGTACATCTTTGACAATGTCCGCAAGCAGGGGAGAACCAACCTCCTTGAGGAGGAGGGCTATGAGGTACTCAGGGCCTACGGCTTTCCTACTCCAAAGAGCATACTTGGCACCACTGAAGAAGAATGCATAAGGGCTGCAAAGGAGATAGGCTACCCTGTCGTCATGAAGATAGCATCACCGGACATTATCCACAAGTCTGACGCCGGCGGCGTCAAGGTTGGGGTCAAGAATGATGACGAGCTGCGCCAAGCGTTCAGGTCGATAGTTGAAAGCGCGAAAAAGTACAAGGCAGACGCCAAGATAAAGGGAGTGCTCGTGCAAGAGATGGTCAAGTCAGCCAAGGAGACGATACTTGGTGCAAGTCAGGATCCGACATTTGGGCCGGTGATCATGTTCGGTCTTGGCGGCATCTATGTCGAGGTGCTCAAGGACGTGGTCTTCCGGGTCGCACCGATAGACGAGCGCGAGGCGACAAAGATGGTCGAATCGATCAAGACGATCAAGCTGCTAAAGGGCGTAAGGGGCGAGAAACCGTCAGACCTGAAGGCGATCTCGGATTCCCTCCAGCGGCTGTCCCAGCTCGTGGTCGACTTTCCAGAGATAAAAGAATTTGACATCAACCCGCTCCTTGTGCTCGAAGAGGGCAAGGGCGCGCGTGTGGTCGACGCCAGAATAATACTAAAGTAGAGTCACAGCTTGCTTCCGCACTCTGCGCAGAACGCAGAGCCCGGCTCGTTCTGGTAGCCGCACGCATGGCACCTTCCGCCTGAAGTCATTGTTGCCCTGGTCTCTGCCATCTTTAGGAGCACAATGTCGCCTATCTTTGAAACGCCGTCCCACGACACCTGCCTGTCGCCTATCTTGAGCGTAATCTTGGCGTTTCCGGCTTCCCTGCTCAGGCCGATCTGTTCCACCTTGCCTATCAGCATCGCCTCGCTGTCGTATGCAGACATACCTATGAGCGACTGTATTGGGACAAAGCTATCGTTTGCAGTCGCCGCCGCGGCGACTGCTGGAGTAACAGCGAGGTCTGGAATAGTAGAAGTAGCCTGCTCGGCCCTTGGAGCCTGCGCCTGATCTTGCTGCTGGGCGACTGCTGGCGCGTCAAATTTGCGGTACTGCGCGATGGTAGAACCACACGTCCTGCACTTGTACTCGCCCTTTTCAATGAGCGTGACTCCCTCACCAAGGTCCTCGTTTGGGTTTTCGTACTGGACCGCCGGCGCCCCTTCGTACTCTTTTTCACACTTGTTGCAGTAGTATTTTACGAACCTGTCCTCGTCCAGCCTGCCTATGCCGGCAAGGAACAGTTCCGGGCCACCGAGGTTGCCCTTTTTCTGCTCCTCGTCAGTCACCCTTGCGATAGTGTAACCACCCGAGCCGCGCAGCTTTTTCTGCGCCATGTCTTCAGCCATCATATGTAATATGCTGCCCGGTAGTTCAAGTGCAAGTTATTTAAATCATGTCAAATCGGCGCGGGATTCAGTGCATGAAAATGCTATATTACTATTATATCTGCTGGCAGGAAGAACAAGCTTTCTTATGATTAATTAATATACGCAGGGGCTGAAAAGCTGGACATTGAACGCCGTCGCCATACTGCTGTACCGGAACCTTGTCGCCTCGATTGATAAGGTATTCCTCGTGTGGCAGGTAGTCTTCCCAATAGTCTACATCTTTATCGCTGGCTACTCTTATTCCGCGCTCATTGGCGAGGGCGGCGTCCCGGTGGGCAGCGCCTTCATCGCATACCCGGCGTACCTTGCAGCTGGCATGATCGGCTTTAACATGATGAACAGCAGCACGATCGCGGGCAGCATAATATGGAACGACAAGCGAAACGGCATGTTCCAGCAGATACTGGTGATGCCTTTTGCAAGGATGGAGTACATCGCCGGTAGCATCATCACGATAATGCTCATGGGCCTTGCAAGCGCTGGCCTCATCCTAGTGGCAGGGACTCCCACGCTAGTCGGGAGCGCGGTGCCTACGCTTGTCGGGTCGATGTATGTGCTCTACGCCCTGATAACCGGCGCAATATTCTTTGGCTCCATTGCGATAATAATATCGACGCGGCTCAAGAGCAACGAGGGCTTTAACGTCATTGTCAACAGCGTCTTTCTGTTCTTTTCGTTCGTCAGCACTGCATTCTACCCGACACAGGGGGTGCCCGGCGCGCTGAGCACGGCCTTTTACTTTAATCCTCTGACGTACATCGTGGACATCACCAGAGCAGGCATATTCAATCAGATTGACTTTTTCACAAACGTCGAAGTCGGGATCATTGCTGCGATAACTGCGGCCGCGTTCTTTCTTGCCACGCTGTCGATGTTGAGGATGAAGATCTAGGCTTCTTTTTCTTCCTTGTCTATAACGGCGAGGAAGACCTCTTCAAGCGTCGGCGGGTTGACTGACACGCTCTCTATCTGGACCGCGTCTTTTGAAAGCGACTCGATTATCTTCATTAGCATCTCCTGAGCGTCTGCGGAGCTTATCCTAATCATGCTTTCCGCCGGCGTCTCGATAATCGAGCTGCTGCCTGCTATCGGTCTGATTATGTGCATGACAGATTGTGCCGATGAATCCCTTAGTTTTATCTCCACTGCCTTAACGCCCCCGTACTTTTGCTTCAGGCCGGCCGGCGTGTCGGTGGCGATTATCTTGCCGCGGTTGATTATCGCTATCTCGTCGCAGAGGTACTCTGCCTCCTCCATGATATGGGTCGTGAAAAACACGGTCAGCCCACCCTTCACGTGCTTTTTGACATAGTCGAGCAGTATGCGCCTTGCCGCCGGGTCGAGCCCGACCGTCGGCTCGTCAAGGAAGAGCAGATCCATGTCGTGCATGAACTCCCTTGCCACCTGCACCCGCCTCCTCTGGCCTATGGATAGCTCGTCGTTTTTCATGCCCTTGAAGGACGCAAGGTCGAACTTGTCCAAGAGCTCCCGCGCCCTATCGCGCCTCTTTTCGCTCGGCACTCCCCACATTAAGCCATACAGCTCAAGCGCCCGCTCGACAGTCAGGTTCGCTTCAAAGCTCGGCTCCTGCAGCACCACTCCTATCTTTTTCTTGATCTCTTTCTGGTGCTTGACGATGTCCTTGCCAAATATCTTGACCGTGCCGGATGTCGGGTGGACAAGCGTGGTCAGCACCTTTATCGTAGTGGTCTTGCCAGCTCCGTTTGGGCCGAGGAAGCCAAATACCCTGCCATACTCTATGTCAAAGGACACGCCGTCTACAGCTTGCACCGAGCCGTAGCTCTTACGCAGGTCAGAGACGTGAACGCATGGCTCTTCCATACCTATAGCCCTGTATCGGGGGCGGGTCTAATTTCTGCATTTATATCTCTATCCAAAGGCGTAGGCAGCCCGGGCAACCACCTCCGAAAGCGCGGGGTGGATGTGCACCGTCCTTGAAATGGCATCGATGCCAGCGCCAAGCTTCATCGCCACAAGCACTTCATGGATCAGAATCGACGCGTGACTCCCGATTATGTGGCAGCCAAGAATCTTGCCCTCGCTTGAAGCAAGCAGCTTTACAAACCCATCCCTGTCTTCTATGGCCTCGCCCATCGCAGTCCGGATGTACGGGTAGATTGCCTTGGTGTACTTGATGCCCTTGGATCTCAGCTCCTGCTCGGTGTAGCCGGCACCGGCGATCTGAGGCGAGCTGAATATTGCATGCGGCATGGCCGTATAGTCTACTGCGACCTTCTTATTTTCATGCATCAGGTTGTGGAATGCGTACTGTGCCTCATGATTTGCGGCATGCTTGAACAGGTAGCGCCCAACGGCGTCGCCCAGCGCAAATATCCCCTTGGCGCTTGTCTCTAGGTGCTCGTCAACGACAATAAAGCCAGCGCTGTCTATCTTGACTCCTGTCTTTTCAAGGTCAAGCGTGTCCGAGTTGGGCACCCTGCCTGTAGCCACTAGCAGCTGGTCGGACTCTATTTCGATCTTTTTGCCTGAAGAATTTTTTGCAACGACGGCGAACGTGCCATTGCTTTTGCTCACCGACTGGGTGTTGTAGCCAAGGTGGACATTGTATTTCTTGGAAAATAGGTCAGTGAATTTTCTTGCGACTTCTTCATCCTCATCGGGCACCAGCATGTCCCGGCGCTGTATGATGTTTATCTTTGTCCCAAGCGAGCCGAAAAAGTGTGCCAGCTCTGCCGCGATGTATCCTCCGCCGATTATCGTAAGCACGCGGGGCTGCTTTTTGAGCCTCAGCGCCTCGTCGCTTGTGATAAAGCCGCTCCCCTCAAGCCCCTTTATCTTTGGGATCGCCGGGCGTGTTCCTGACGCTATCAGTATCTTGTCGGCCTTGATCGTCTGGCCTCCGACAGAAATTGTCTTTTTGTCGACGAACCTGCATTCGTGCGGGAATAGCTTTGGGTTGTCTATTTCAGAGAAAGCCTGCCGGATCCTGTCAGAGTCGGAATCTACGATGCTGTTTGTCCTATTGATTATTTTTTCAAAATCTACCGTAAAGCCATCGACATTGATGCCAAATTGTCCGGCGCTCCTGATCATTTCGGCGACATCTGCGCTGTGTATTAGCAGCTTTGATGGTATGCAGCCCCGGTTAAGGCATGTGCCTCCCATCCTGCCCTTTTCGATCACCGCGACGCGGAGGCCAGACTCTGCGGCCGCGTTTGCTACATCGAGCCCTGAGCCGCTCCCAATTACTATCAGGTCGAATTCCTCCATGACTGATGATCGAAAGCAGCTCAGATAAACGTGGCGTTCTCAAGATATATTAGCAAGTGATTGGTAATGGTTTTTTCAGAACTGGAGGCTTTGGGAAAAGCTTGTCGTCATCATCGTCACCACCGTCGCATGATTTTAAGGGGATGCTTGAAACCATGCTCCGGCAAAGGCCCGAGCTCAGCCCCGAGCAAATAAGGGATTTGATCGATGAAAAAAAGCGCAAGGTGGGCGCAGGCTACCTTACAGATCAGGGCGCACTATTTCTGGTCGCTGCAGACCTCGGCATCTCGTTTGACAACGTGCCCAAGGTACAGGCGGGCCTCAAGGACATTTACGTCGGGGCAAAGGACGTGACGGTCACCGGCAGGATAATGAACATCTACCCTGTCCACACGTTCACGAAAAGGGACAGCAACGAGCAGGCCGCCACCCGCACCATAGTTGTTTACGACAAGGACGCAAGGGTGAAGGTCAAGCTGTGGGACAAGCAGGTTAACTTGCCGGACGAAATGGGCTTGCAGGCCGGCGACATCATCAAGATAATCAAGGGTTACGTCAGGTCAGGGCTTGATGGCAAGCCGGTGATAAACCTTGGCAGCTACAGCGCTATCGAGACGGTGCGGGGCGACGACCCGGCGATCCCTAGCATCGACTCGCTCAACTCCACCATAGACACAATAACTGGGCCGCAGGACAGTGCGGTCATTACCGGCACGATAAGCGCCAACCCACGCCTTAGCGAGTTTGTCAATGCAAGGGGCGAGGCGAGCAAATCGCTCCAGATGCAGGTATCAAACGATGCCGGCACCCGCACGCTCAGGGCAGTCATCTGGAATGTCGACGAAACGAGGCTGCCAAAGGTCTTCAAGACCGGCGCCAAGGTGCGCATGATTGGGGTCAAGGTAAAGCAGGGCAACCCCCAGTATGGCAATGGCGACTTTGAGATCCACGGCGACGAGGGCACGATACTGCAGTTTTCCAATTCGCAGGAGGACGTAGAGGTCATGCCACTGCGGATCGTTTCTGTGGGCGAGGAGACGGGCAGGGGAAGCTTTCTCTGCCTTGCGGCTGATAGAGCGGGCAGGACATTTGTGCTGACGGTCGACAACTCGCTTGCCAGCTCAGATCAGCTGAGCGCCGGAGCCATGATCGAGTGCGTTCCTTCGCGCATCTTTGGAAATTCTGTGGTGCTATCAAAGGACGATTCATACATCCGGGTGACTGACGACGATGCCTCCTTTCCCAAATTGACAAAATTTGAGAAAAAGATCAAGGACATACAGGTGTCGCAGGACCCGTGCATAGTTGAAGCCATCGTATTGCAGGTGCCAGAGACCGCGGACGTCACCACCAAGATGGGCGAGACGGTGCCAGTGACTTCCACGCTCTTGGGGGACGACACGGGGGAGATAAGGCTGGTTGGCTGGCGCAACCAGAGCGCCAGCGTCAACAAATTGAGCGTAGGCGATAGGGTGAGGCTCGCAGGGGTCACGACAGGCGCAGGGCGAGAAGGCAAGGCAGAACTGACGCTCAGGCCGTACTCGTCGGTGACAAGGCTAAGCTAATTAAAAACATCAGGCGGTTGTTTTTACGTGGGCAGGTCATCTGCAGCAGCTGCCGCGCGCATTGCAAGGCAGGCAAGCGAGCTCAAGGCGATGGTGCGCAGCCACTCTTCCCGGACCGATGAAAATTTCAAGGTCGGAGTCGAGATCGAGCTCTGCCTCATTGATGCCAAGGGAGAGCCGGTCAACGCAAAGCCGGCCATCGAGCGCCTGCGCAGGTACCACGACATCGACTATGAGTACGGCAAGTGCCAACTGGAATACAAGACCGAGCCCGTATCTTTTGATCGCCTGATCCGGTTGAACTCGCAGTTTGAGGAGTTCATAGAGCACCTTGACATGGTGGTCAACCGAGTCTTCAAGCGCGATGTGTTCCCTGTGTTTCTTGGAGCAAACCCGTCGCCCCACGTCCTGAAGGGTGGTCTCGTTACAAGAAAGCCGCGCTATTTGCAATTGGCAAGGTGGCAGCGCAGGCTCCCTGATATAGAGATCGACGGGCAAAAGATCAAGGCGCTTCACGCAGCGGCCGCTATACAGGGCTTTCACCTCCACCTGCAGGGCAAGAACCCTAACTTTACAGCACAGATGTTCAACCACATTCTGAACCTCATTCCGGCGGCAATCCTGCTTGGCGCCAATAGCAGGCTCTTTGCCGGCAGGGTGTTTTCGCTGCATGAGCCCCGGATCTACCTGTACGACCAGACAGAGCAGCAGAACTCGGGGTTCCCCGGCATCCCGCGGTACCTCGCTGGCGTAGAGGATTATATCGACTACATTGTTTCAAGAAAGCCAGTGATCGCAAAGGACTATTTTGGGCTTGTCAAGGAAAGGCACGACGATGCCCGCATACGCCTCAACACCGGCTTTTACAGGGTCGAGACCCGGGTCATGTCAGTCCAGCCCACGCCAAAGACAATGATGGCTCTGACAGAATTTTTTGCTGGCTACCTCCATAAGGCGATCCATGAAGAAAGGGCACTCCGGCCTCTTGCGTCGATAAGGGAGGAGCGGCAGGCAGTTGTAAGGTCTGGATTTAACGCAAGGACGCATTTCAACATCATCGAGACTGTCAGGAGCCAGCTTGACTATGCAAGAAAAGGGCTTGCCAACCTGGGGGTCAAGCCGGACTTTTTGGGCATCCTTGAAAAGCGCCTTGAAAACAGGACCACCGCCGGCGAATACGTCGCCAACATGTGGCAGTCGAAATACGGCGACCGCGAGCATGCCCTGCAGGAAGTCGTCTGGAACGTGTGGCAAAAGACAAAGAGCAATAGCCCCATCGCCTAGACATTGCATACATAACGCTCAAGTAACGCTTCATCTTCTATTGTGAATGCACATGGAAGAGGTGGCACCGGTTGCAGCCGGACTGGCTATCGGTACTGCGTTTGTAGTTGCATTTGCATGGGCTGCTAGCCTTGGCATGCTACCACCATCAAGCAAGAAGACGCCCACAATTTTGCAATAAAAATAACAAGGGATCTGAACGAGGTAAGAGTTCTTCAGCACCTATCCAAATGCAAATACAACAGCATATATTTTATCACAACATGCACCAATGAGTTTTGCTCATCTTTATGGCGAATACCTAGTGTCGTTGAATATTGGCACAAAGACAACACTGGTAAATACGCCGATCTAAGTATAGGGGATAAACTATGGTGAAGGCAAGGCGGTATCTTTTCAGACAAGATGTAAAATCTATGATGCTGAAGAGGTTGGTATTGTAATGCATAGAATATCTTTGGAAGGCATCACAGAATTCTTGCAGGACAGCCACTGTCCAAAACCACTATAGTTTAATCAGCCCAAAAGCCGCGGGTGATCACGTACTGCCTCTCTGCTTCGTAGATGCTCTTGTACACCTGCTCTTCGTCGATGTAGTTGCGCAGTATCCTTGCTGCGGTGTCGGCACCAACCCCGTGACCTGACAGCACTATTATCGCCTTCTTGCCAAAGTTGTTGACAAGCGACGCCACTTTCCACGCCCGCTCGAACTTGTGGTTCTGCTCGGCAGTCAGCTTGCCGCCTGCAAGCCTTGTCCTGATCACCCTTGACATCTCGTCGTCCGACCAGAAAGTCGCGGTGATGAGGCGCGACCGGCAGTAGGGGCACGATATCTCTTCAGGCACATACTTGGTCTCCATCACGCGCTCCCACTTGCCGCAGCGGATGCACACCAGCCGGTGCTTTGTCTTTTCCAGCCGCTCCTTTATGAGCTCGATCACCCCTTTTTCCACACTCAGCGGCATCACGCCGGCCATCTTGCCAGAGTGTTCTATTATCGTCTTGGCAAGGTCTGAAAACTCGGTCACTTCCAGCCAGTGGATCTTGATCTTTTTCTGCTTGATGTCATCAAGCACCTTTTGCGTCCGTGGTATGTCGTACTTGTCATGCACCAGCTCGCGTATCGACTCAGCGCTCACTGGCGTCTTTGAATACCTGTCGTAGATCATGCGCGCCACCTTCTTGTCATAGACTGCTTCGCGGCTTATCATGCCAAAGCGCTTTGCGACCATCCACACCTTCCAGTTGATGTTGTGAGTGCCTGTCAGGGCTGCAATGATCACTGGCTCTAGGTCGTAGACGTCGCTCAGCACGGCTTCAAGCTTGCCCTGCACGATCCTTGCGCTTGAGGTGAGCATTATCCTGTAGGCGTCAGACCTCGACTCGACAATGTAGCCCAGCTGCGACGACAGGATGGTTGATAACAATGATGCGAGCGTGTTGTTCACCTTTGATCCAAAAACGGAATGTATGACCAGCATGTTGCGCGCACCGTAACTTTCAACAACAATGTTCTTTGAATCCGGGATTACTTTTAGCGCCTTTTTTGTCTCGTCCATTATTGGAGTCGACAGCTTTATCGCGTCATTTGCAGCCTGGTTGCGTATTTCGCCCACCTCTTCGGCAGTCTTGTAGTCGACAGGGATCATTTCGCCGACCCAGTAGGGGATGTTGATTGCAGCGCCACGCAGAGGTTCGACATTAACTACCAATCGACCTTCGTCCACCGACAGAACGCGCCACTGCGATCCCTTGAGCACAAAGACGTTGCCCTTTTCACCATAGTCGCCCACGAACTGCTGGTCAAGCGTGCCTATCCTGCGCTTGCTTATCGAGTCAATGACCTCGAATTTCAGGACATGGGGTATCATGGAGAGGTTCTCAAAGTAATACTTGTACGCCTTTATCCTGCGGACGTAGGTGCGGTTGTCCCGGTCGTATTTTATGACGTTGTGGCTTGCCAGAATGTCAAGGCAGCTTTCGACATCAAACAAGCTGACGTTTCTAAAGGGGTAGGCGCGGGTCATAAGGTCGTACGCATAGTCCACTTTTACCGGATCACGAGTCTGCATTGCCAGTCCAACCAAGTGGTGGGCCATGACATCGAGCGCGCCTTCATGCATCTTTTGCTCCTCGATGGAGCCTTTTTTCATACGCCGGATTATCGCAAGCGCTTCTATCTCGTCGTCAGCGTTGTTGGTAACCACCAGACCCTTGGCAAAGCTCCTTTGCCGGTGCCTGCTCCGGCCGATCCTCTGCATCAATTTTGATACCTGCCGGGGCGACCCGTAGTGGATAACCAGATCTACCGAGCCGATATCAAGGCCAAGCTCGAGCGAGCTCGTGCATACCACTATGCCTGCTTCTCCTGATCTCAAAGTATGCTCTGTCTCTTCCCGCATCTCCTTTGAGAGCGACCCGTGGTGGACATCCACCTTGATGTCGCCTTGGTTCTTCAGGATGGTGCCTAGGTACTCGGCCTCGTCGCGGGTGTTTGTGAAAAGTAGGATCGAGCCTTCAACCTTCTCCTTCTTTACGTATTCGATCACAAAATGCGCGACGTTGTTGAGCGAGCCCTTGACGAACCTGACATCGATGTCGTAGCCGCGGCTTGTCGTGTCCACTAACACCGCGTGGCGCCTGCCCGTGCCCGAAACAAACTGCGCGGTCTGCTTTAGGTTGCCAACCGTGGCAGAAAGCCCGATCCTTGCGACGTGCTGTGACGATGACGCGGCCTGCAGACGCTCAAGACTCAATGAAAGGTGGGCGCCCCGCTCGTTTGCCACCAGCTCGTGCACTTCGTCGACAATGACCCATTGCAAGCCTTTCAGGGCCGCCAGCATCTTTTCGCTTGTCAGGACCACCGCAAGCGACTCTGGCGTGGTTATTAAGACATCCGGCGGGTCTTTGACTATTTTCTTCCTTGCCAGAACCGTGGTGTCGCCGTGCCGGATTTCGACCCGCAAGCCTTCGGACTGTGCATAGCGCACGACACGTCGGAGAACGTCGTTGTTGAGGGCGCGCAGCGGAGTGATGTAAATCGCCCTTATGGTCTTGGCCGGGACCTCCCTCTGGTGGGCAAGCATCGTGAAAACGGGCATGACTGCAGCCTCGGTCTTGCCGGAGCCGGTGGGCGCGACAAGCAGGCAGTTCACTTTTCTGGCAATGACTGGCAGAGCCTTGCGCTGGATCGTGGTTAAAGATGTAAAGCCTTCTTTTCGAAATTTTTCTATGGTAAGCTGTTCTTCTGCGTGGTCACTTTTCAGTGTCTGCAGCTGTTCCGGGGCGCTGCTGTTCTCGTTTTTGTTTCTGGCTTGATCTTTCATAAACCATTACTGCAAACAGGCCGGCGACGAATAGCCCGACGGCGACCAGCGCGTATGAGTCAAAGTTTGCAATTTCTCCTGCCATCGGCAGCTAGTCATTGTACGTCCAATAAATATATATCCTTACACTAAGCGCCGGCGTCAGAGCTGTAGTGTCGTTCCGTTATATGGTAGGTAGCCAAAGCACGTTGATATGTAAGACCGACCACAAGATTTACAGTGCTCCTCTTCTTTCTGTATGATAGCCTTGTAACTCTGAGATCACTGGCTTTCATTGTCACATATATGAGCCTGATGGGCCGTCTTAGATAATTCATATTTTCTATCATTATGTTCTTATGCTCCTAAATTTAATATCACAATAAAATGCACTCGCGCCATAATCCAATGTCGCATATGTATGTAAGAATTGTGATAAGAGATATCCATTGGGATTGAGTGCACAGCTTGTGGCGATCCCTTGACTCCCCACGAATATGGGGAAAGCTAAGAAAAGAATATGCCAGTGTAAGACGGTAGTAGCCTTCATGTTCTTTTTAGAAAAAAGGGAAAATACCATTTTATCGTCGATTAGTAACAACCTATGACAGATCGAAGGTAAGAAAAGCCTTACTCGCCAGACAGAAGCAGATGAACCGGCTTTCAGGCTTGGCAATACGTTGGCCCTTTGTACAGTTTTGATACTGATCTCGTTGTTATGTGGTTCCCCACACTGTTACATTAGAAAGTTAAAAACTGAAAATACGAATTAGAAAAATGTATTCTAAATGTTGTTTGCTTCAGCACTGATATATTTCCCGAGTCCTGCAAAGTTCAAGATAGCGAAGAAGTCCTTATTCAGTAGCAAAAGGTATGCATACGAGTTCCCTTATCAAATTTCAAAAGATCACATTTGATAACTAATCCTGAAGGATAAAAAAGAAAGAAAACGACTAGCTTCTACTGTCTTTCTCTGCTCTATATGATGCCAGCAGGATATATCAACCAGAACCAAGTTCGGACAGAACTTCCCGCAACCTGCGCCTTCGCTCTTCCTCTCCTTTTCTCCATTCCGCAGCACGAGCTTCAATTTCCTTTCTCCTTCTATAGCTGACAAGGGATATGATGATGGCAAAGTACACAAATATGATTGAGGCAATTACTATCGCGACCAATTCCACAGTATCGATTGGATTCATACCTGCGGCGCTGCCAGCTCCTGTTGCAGGGTTGCCTATGATCATGGACACCAGTTCTATTATTACGACCATGCCCTTATCTCCTTGCTTTTCCTTTGTATTTTGTAATACTTAAGCAGTCTGTGTGCTGTATATGCATATATACAGCAAGCAAAGAGAAATCGGTCCTGCCAGAGCGTGGCTCTTGCACGGTAGCAGGAACGACTGTATGTTCGTTCGTATAGGGATACGAAAGTCGGTCTGGCCTTCGACTTGTTTATAGATGGCAGGATTCGACGTTAAAAGGCTCGTGGAACTTTTGTCTAGCTGGAAACTCTATCCCACGTCACGGATGTCTTCTTTGGTCAAACGCTGGGGCCACTTTGAATCTGCTATCTGTTTCAGCTTCTGGCTCCGTGCCATGATAAATATCACTATGCCCATCAAGAACATGGACACTGCAAGGACCAAGAGCTCAATTACGAGAGTTTGCAAGCTGTACCATAGACGGCGTCATTCTATTTAGCAAGTCCGCTAAATGTTAAAATTAAAACTGACCCATAGGTCAGTCATATATTTATTAGGAATTTCTAGCATCCACGCCATATGCGCCAAAGAACGCTGGTCATCGCCGGCCTGGCAGCTGTAGGCGTGGCGATTGCAGTAGCCGTGCCGATGGCGATACTCGCCATGCAGGAGTCACATGAGCTGAAATTCGAGTACGTCAAGTCAGGCGGCATAGCGGGCATCAACGAGAAGCTAGTGTTTGATTCCAAGACCGGCGTTATCACGTTCTACCGCAGCACTCTAGGCTCAACGGAAGAGAGACAGCTGTCAGACGCAAAGGTGCAGGAGCTTCGGCAGGCAATAGCCGGCAGCGGGTTCTTCGCGATGGACAGCGTCTACCCGCCAAGGCAGGGCCCGGCTGATTACTTTTCTTACTCGCTGACCATCACGATGGACGGCGTGACCCATTCAGTGTCGTGGATCGATGACTTTGCTTCATCTGAGCCGGTTCCTGCAGGGCTGAAGAGCATTGTCAGCGAAATAGAAGTCGCATACGCTAACGCTAGCTGAAAGGGTTATTTGACCAAGAAGACTTGGTGTGAAATCCGTGATATATTGAGTGCAGAGATTCAACTAGCTGGAAAATGGAAGAGATATAGTTGTTGGATAGAATATACAATGATCCACAATTGCAGAAGGTTCAAGTATACAAGAATAGCGATTGTTGAACTGTGTCACAAAGTTCAACGCTGGCAGTAATAGTGGGTTTGGCTACAGGCATAGCCTTTGTGGCTTTGGTTGCTCACTCTTTAGACCACCAACACCTGTAGAACACTCTGCAAGCGTAGACATAAGCGACTTTGGGCTTACAACGTATTTTCTGTTTTCAGATGTAGAATCAAAGGTGCTCAACTTCACAGTTGATTGGGACACATCTTTGATACTGATGAATGTGGACGTGCCCCAGAACACCGAATTAAGAATCCGATTCCACGAGCATTTATTTGAACAGCTGGAACACCAACAGCGTCCAGAATGATATTGCTACGGAGATACGCTTATTATGTTTATGAATGAAGTGCAGGAACAACAGGTAACGTGGGAATATACCGAGCTTGAAGTAATAGCAACTATGCCACTCGAAGCTGGCACAAAGACCATCGAGATTGTTAGTACTGTTCCGATAGAGGAAACTCTCTCAAGTGAACAATTCACTGCTTGACCTCAATAGAACCCAAACCCCCACAATGCAGCAAAAACAACCGAAATGCAGCACTATAACAAACCGTCTTTGCAGCGGAACTCTAAAACTAGTTCTTTAATAATAATCCACGCAGCTATTGCCCAATGCCGGCGATAATGGCAGTGAACAAAGCGTCGTCTTTCACCCGTCATGGATGATGTATAATGTTATTTTGCAATTGTGCATGGCCGTGCTCAAATTATGCATCATTTATGCACGCTTGAAAAAGGTCGGTTATGCATGCCTGAGCATGCCGCTTACAAAAATACGAGCAAAATGCCTACTTTGCAAACGCTTTTAGCTTACCGCGCATTTCTCTGTCTTTGGAGATAGCAGGGTGCGATGGGTCTGCCAGTACGACCTCGTACCAGATGTTCATGCCATCCTTGTACAGGTAGTATGATCCGAGCACTTCGAGGTTGGGAAACTTCTCACTCACTCTCCGCTCTGCGACCTTGCGCATATTGATACCTTGCTTGATGTGGACGACGCCGATGTGCTTTGGTCTCCTGCCTGCCACTGGGCGCTGCTTCCTCATACCGCCCCTGCCCACGCGGGCTCTCACAACTACGATGCCCTGCTTTGCCTTGTAGCCCAGTCTTCTGGCCCTGTCGAGCCTGCTTGGCCTCTCTATCCTGTGAATGGTCGGCTCTGTCCTCCAAGCAATTGCCTTTGACTTGAGCTCGTCTGAATTCTCCTTCCACATTCGAAGCCAAGTCTGGGTCATGTAGCTGTGCATGTTATTATACTACACTCTCCTGTCTGGCACCCTTTTATAATCTATATTACGCCGCGCAGGATCTGGATCACCTTTTCGGCAATCACGGTCGAAGCCAGCTCCTGCGCCTCTTTTGTCTGCGCGCCAATGTGGGGCGTGCATATCAGGTTCGGCAGGCTGAGCAGCTGTTTGTTAGTTGGCGGCTCGATTTCAAAGACGTCCAAGGCCGCGCCGGCTATCTTGCCGTTCTTTAGCGCCTCGTACAGCGCGTTTTCGTCTATTATCTCGCCCCTTGACGTGTTGACAAGGTATGCAGTGGGCTTCATCTTTGCCAGGCGCTCGGCGTTGAACATATGCCTTGTCTCTGGGGTCGCCGGCACGTGGCACGTGACAAAGTCAGAGCTTTCAAGCAGCGTGTTAAGGTCGGTGACTATCATGCCAGTTTCAGAGATAAACTCGCGGTTAATAGGGTACGGATCATAGCCGATCAGGTTCATCCGCAGCGCCTTTGCCATCCTGCCGATGTTCCGGCCAATGTTGCCCACGCCGACAATGCCGAGATACTTGCCTGACAGCTGCGTGCCCATAAGCTCTTTCTTGATCCAGTTGCCGCGCTTGCCCTCTGCATCAGCCCTCGGTATGCTTCTTGCAAGCGATATCATCAACCCGATTGCAAGCTCGGCCACCGCGACAGAAGCTGCCTCGGGTGCGTTTATGACTCTGATCTTTTTTGCTTCGGCGGCCCTTACGTCGACGTTGTCAAGCCCGACGCCTACGCGGGCGATTATCTTGGCGTTTGCAGCAGCGTCGATTACCTCCTTTGTGATCTTGGTCCTGCTTCGCACGATGATGACATCATAATCCTTGACAGAAGAAGATGTGAGCTCGGCCGGCTTTATCTCTGGCTTGTAGTCGACAGTGAGCCCCGCGCGCTTCATGCTGTCGATGCCTGCCTGGTCGATAGAGTCACAGATGAGCACCTTGCCGCTGACTTGCATAGGGCTTGAAAAATCCAGTAGTAATATAATGTTTTATAATTGCCTCAAAACAAGAGCCTTGTGTCAGAAGAGCCTTCAAGCTTTATCTTGAAGATACAGAACGACGAGCTTGAAAGGCGGCTGTTCGTCGCACACTCCTTCTATGTCAGCATAAAGCGCGACTGGATGCGAGGAACGCATATGTTGTTTGTCAGGAAAGACGCGTTCATTGGCTCGGGCACGATCGACAGGATCGTCATGCTAGACGATCTGCAAGAAGAGGAAGAGAAAAAGATGTGTATTAAAAACAATTGGTACGCCAAGATAATATTTTCAAAACTGGCGCGCTTTCTTCCTACCGTGCCTGTGCAGGACACCCCGGCCGCGGCGCAGAACCCGCTAGCCCTGCATGGCGCAAGCATATCTGGTCCTGAAGCGCTGCAGATAGAGATCCTTGCACGCGCCAAGATAATAATATCCTGAGGTTGGTCGATTAATTTATTACAGCCCCCACACTAGTGGCATCCGGCAATGTCGTTCAGAACTGACAAAGATTCACTCGGCAAGATTAAGGTCCCATCTGCTGCATATTACGGCCCGTTCACTGCGCGGGCAATCAACCAGTATAAGGTGACTGGCCAGAAGGCCCACATCAACCTGATAAGGGCTTTTGTCATGATCAAGCGCTCTGCGGCGCTGGCAAACAAGGAGCTCAAGGCGCTTGACGCTGAAAAGGCAAGGGCCATTGTCAAGGCATGTGACGAAATTCTGGCCGGCAAGCTGCTCGACCAGTTTGTAGTCGAAGCGATCAATTCCGGCGCCGGCACTGCGTTCAACATGAATACGAACGAGGTCATTGCAAACAGGGCGCTTGAAATACTTGGCAAGAGAAAGGGCAGCTACGAGATTATCAGCCCTAACGACCATGTCAACATGTCGCAATCAAGCAACGACACGTTCCCCACCGCGATGCACGTCGCCATTCTGCTCAACATGAAAGAGACTATCGCCTCGCTTGACAAGCTGATTGCATCCCTGCAAAGGAAGGCAAAAAAGTTCTCAGGCGTTGTCAAGATAGGCAGGACGCACCTGATGGACGCGATCCCGGTGACCCTTGGTGCCGAGTTTGAGCAGTATGCTTTTGCGCTCAAGCAGGCAAGAACCATGCTAGTACAGTCGATGGACGGCCTGCGCTATGTCGGCCTTGGCGGCACAGCCGTTGGCACGGGCGCCAACGCGCCTAAAGGCTATCGGCAGCTCGCAATAAGGAACCTATCGAAAATTTCTGGGCTGAGCCTAGGGCCGTCTGATAACATGTTTTACTCGCTTCAGAGCAAGTTCGATGTAGCCAACTGCTCGTCGGCTCTGCGCAACCTTGCGATAGAGCTGAACAAGATGGCAAATGATATCCGGCTCATGGCTTCGGGCCCGACCGCCGGCCTTGCAGAGATTCTCATACCGGCTGTCCATGCTGGCTCGTCCATAATGCCAGGTAAGGTCAACCCGTCACTTGCAGAGTGCCTCAACATGATCTGCTTTAACGTCATCGGCAACGACGTGTCAGTCGCGATGGCCGCGCAGGCCGGCCAGTTCGAGCTGAACGTGATGCTGCCAGGCATGCTAAAGTGCGTGCTCGACTCAACTGATATGCTAAAGAATTTCCTTCCAATATTTGCGGCCAACATGGTAGATGGCATCGAAGCAAACAGCGAAAAGCTAGAGTCATACATTGAAAAAAGCCCAGTGCTGGTCACATTGCTGAACCCATACATTGGCTACCTAAAGGCTGCAGAGATTTACAAAGAGTCGCTCAAGACGAACAAGAGCATCAGGGAACTGGTACTTGCCAAAAAGCTGATGACAAAAGAGCAGCTTGATAGTGCGCTGTCAAAGAAAAACATCCTTGGCAGCTAGCTCTAGCTAGCCTTTTGCACGATCCGGCACGCCTTCAGCTCGCGGACTGCCGTCACGATCAGCGCCGTCTGCAGGACATAGCCGCCAATTATCAGCAGCACCGCGTTGAACGGCTTTGAGAACGTGGTCATTATCCCGACATGGGGCGGCGCAAGGGAATTTCCAACCATCACGATGGCGGCCAAGGGAATGCAGGCGTAAAGCGCCTTCCGAAAGCCCTTGTAGGTAAGAACGGTTAACACAATGAACGCCAGCTCGAGCGCTATGGCCCTGTCGATGAACTGCGGATCACCAAATGGAATCGCGATCGCGCCAACGATGCTAATTGCGGCGAGCACTGCCACGACCGGGCTCAACGACATGGCATTTTCTTTGCCACAACTTCAATTAAACATTGCTAACTATTAATAACGAGCGCAAGGTACTCTCGCGATATATGAAGGCTGCACGGATAATAAAGACAAAAGAGCCGCTTGAAATCAAGGACGTCGGCGTTCCAAAACCAAAGAACGATCAGGTTCTTGTAAGGGTTGAAAGTGCAGGCGTATGTCACAGTGATCTGCACCTGTGGGAAGGTGGGTACGCCGGACCGCAGGGCGTGTTTATGAAGGTTGAGGACCGCGGAGTAAAGTTCCCACTCACCCCCGGCCATGAAATTGCCGGCACGATTGAAGAGATGGGCGAATCGGTCACTGGCTTTTCCAAGGGCGAGAAGGTTCTGGTCTATCCATGGATTGGCGAGGGCACATGCCCTGCGTGCAGGGTGGGCGAGGAGAACGTCTGCGATGCCCCGCGCAGCCTCGGCATATACCAAGACGGGGGCTACTCTGAAATTGTGCTCGTGCCAAGCCATAAGTATCTGGTAAAGCTGCAGGGGCTCGACCCCAACTCTGCCGCGTCGCTTGCATGCTCTGGCCTGACGGCATACACTGCCGTAAAGAAGGCGGGCGCGCAGCCAGGCGACACGCTTGTCATTGTAGGGGCCGGCGGCCTTGGGCTCATGGCAGTGCAGATTGCAAAGGCGATCACAAACGCAAGGATCGCGATTGTCGACATTGACGACAAGAAGCTGGCAGAGGCAAAGAGGCTGGGAGCCCACGAAGTGATCAACTCAGGGGCCAGCGACTCTGTCAAGAGTGTCAAGGACATCACAAACAACTTTGGCGCAGAGGCTGTCATTGACTTTGTGAACAACGCCAAGACGGCGCCAAACTCGCTCAACATGCTGAGGAAGAGGGGCCGGCTGGTCATGGTCGGGCTGTTCGGCGGGTCGCTTGAGCTAAACTTGCCACTCATTCCATTGCGCGCATTCACGCTGACTGGCGCCTACACCGGCAAGTTTGCAGATCTGGTAGAGCTGGTGGCGCTTGCAAGAATGGATAAGATCCAGTCGGTAGTATCGAGAAAGTTCACGCTTGATCAGGCAAACAGCGCACTAGAAGAGCTGAAATCAGGCAAGATAATTGGAAGGGCAGTAATCAATCCCTAGATGGCTACTGCCGTTGTCCTGCTGCTAGCCATGTTATAGAATGTGTTCCAGACCCTCACGCCGTCGTTTCTCATGATGTCCTCAAGAAGCGGCATATATCCTGGGCCGGCCGCCTTTTCCAGAAGCTTCCTGACTGGCTCCTCTCCCTTGAACATCCAGACCCACTCGTCGTAGACGATCCGCGGCTCAGAGAAGAGCATCGCAAACGGGCTGTGGCCCTTCTTTTTCATAAAGTAGTACTCGGTCATGCTGAGAAAGCCTGGTCCGAAAACAGCATCCCCTGCCTCGATGAACTTTCTCCTTGTCGCCTTGTAGACATCAAGGGCGATTTCGACGTTCTGTGCTTCCATGTCCGCAGTTGATACAGCTTTATTATTAACATGCTCGCGTGTTTTTTATTCTACATACTTCTACATGAGACGCGCATACCTCAATTATGAATCTATTATAAGGTTTAGATGCGTTTAACTACCATGGCAAGTGAGGATAAAACTGATACTTATGAGGAAACGGTAACCAGGACCACCTCAGAGCCACCAACCGAGGTCACAGTGAGAGGTGAGAGAGTAGTGACCACCTCATCGTCATCAGACGAGTTGCAGACCGCAGCCCCGAAGAAGGAAGAAGAAGAGTCGGTCTCTGTAAAGGCCAGAGAAGCAGGCAGGTCCCTCAAGGATCTTGTATATTCCCTTGGTAGAAAGACAAAAGAAGTGACGGAAGAAAAAGCGCGTGAGCTGAAGGCCCAGTCCGTGGATGTTGGCGCGACGACAGACGCGCGGGACATACAGCACCTTGGCGAGGATGTTGAAAAACTGATAACAGTTTTTGAAGATACGATGACAGAGATACGCAAAGAGCCGTACGACGAGCAGGAAAAGCTGCTGGTGGGCTACAAAAAACTGCTTGAAGAGCAGATAAACGTCATCAATGCAAGGATGGCCATGGCCAAGCGCCTAAAGCCGGGCGCCTGAGCCTGTTTCTTTATTGCTATTATATCATTCGACCAGCAGCTTACTGGTGATGTCTTTTACCACAACAGACTTGATGTTGACGAACTCTCTGATCCCAAATTCTGATAGCTCCCTGCCAATGCCGGATTTCTTGATGCCTCCAAATGGGAGCCTCGGATCGGACTTGACCATTTCGTTGACCGATACTATGCCGCTTTCGATCTGGCGAGCCAGCCTCATGCCACGCTCGATGTTGTTGGTCCATATGCTTGCGCCAAGTCCAAACTCTGAGTTGTTGGCTTCTCTTATCGCCTCCTCCTCGTTCTTTACCACTATTATTGGAGCTGCCGGGCCGAACACCTCTTCCCTGACAACGTCCATGTCATGGTTCACGTTTGAAATTATCGTCGGCTCGTAAAAGAATCCCTCGCGCTTGAGGGGCTGCCCGCCCGTAAGCACCTTTCCGCCCTTGCCCTTTGCGTCCTCTACCTGCTTTGCAAGTGCCTGCCTCTGGTTGTCCCTGACAAGCGGCCCGACTGTGGTCTTGGAGTCGAGCGGATCTCCTACGACTTCGGCCTGTGTGTTTTCTACAAACAGCTTCGTAAACTTGTCTGCGATTTCCTGTACCACTATAAAGCGCTTTGCCGCTATGCAGCTCTGACCAGTGTTCAGGAGCCTTGACTGCGTCGCCATGTACGCGGTCTGGTTGAGGTCCGCGTCTTCAAGCACCACGAAAGGGTCGCTCCCGCCAAGCTCAAGCACGAACTTCTTGAGATCCTGCGAAGCAAGTTCTGCGACGCGCCTGCCAGTATTGACGCTCCCGGTGATCGACACGGCGTCAACGTCTGCCTGCACCAGCGCCTCGCCGGCGCGGTAGTCGCCAATGACTGACTGGAACACATTTTCCGGAAAGCCGGCGTCCCTGAACGCCTGCTCTAGTTTCAGCGCGCTTCCAAGGCAGATGCTGGAATGCTTGAGCACTCCAACGTTGCCGGCCGTCAGCGCCGGCACTGCAAACCTCATGACCTGCCAGAAGGGAAAGTTCCACGGCATTATGGCCGCCACAACTCCAAGTGGCTCGAACGAGACAAAGCTTTTGCGAAATTCAGTAGGAATTATCTCGTCGCGCAAAAACACTTCTGCGCGCTCGGCATAATAGTCGCAGACCCACGCACACTTTTCTATCTCTGCAAGCGCCTGCCTGATCGGCTTGCCCATCTCCTCGGTAACCAGCCGGGCATACTCTTCCCTGTTTTTCCTCATTACCCCGCCAAGCCTGCGCATACATTCTGAGCGCTCTGCAAGGTCCATCTTTTTCCACTTTGCAAAAGCGTCCCTTGCCGCCTTGACCCTTCTGCTTACTTGCTCAGGGCCTTCATTTTCATAAGCTGCGATGACCTTGCCAGTTGAAGGGTTGATTGTCTCGATCTTGGGCATATGAGAGAATTACTGCACTTCCATACTAATAAGCGAAACCAAAGAAGAAAAGAGTCCCGCGGGCAGGATTTGCCCCAAAACGGCTTTTCGCCATTTCGTTTGAGCCTGCGACTCTTCGGTTACTGCATTGTGCGCCCGATAGGCTGCTTCACGCGGTCAGCTATTGAGAGAAGCCGACATCTACAGCCGAAAGCTCTACCAGGCTGAGCTACCGCGGGACATTTCCGTTTGTTGCTAGAACGTTATTTAATTGTGGCGTCAGAGATATTTTGAGACATCAAGCGCAAAGTACGAGATGATCCTGTCAGCGCCGGCTCTTTTTATGGATGCAATGGAGCAGACCTTCCACTCCTCTTCGTCAATCAGGTTGTGCATAGCTGCCGCCTTTATCATGGCGTACTCGCCGCTGACGTTCTGGACCGCGACCGGGTGGCCACAAAACCTGTCCTTTACCATTCTTACCAGATCAAGGTATGCTAGCGCCGGCTTTATCATCACTATGTCGGCACCCTCGCTGATGTCAGTCTCTATCTCTAACAGCACCTGCCGGGGGTTTGCATACGACACCTGGTATGACGACTTGTCTAGGCGCGGTTTCATTTTTGCAAAGGCAGCCGAGCGGAAGGGCGTGTAAAGCGACGAGGCGTGCTTGGCAGAGTAGGAGAGTATCATTGTTTTTGTAAAAAAGCCGACAAGCGCGGATTTGATTGCGCGAACCTGGCCGTCCATCATTGATGATGGCGCGACTACATCGGCGCCGGCCTCCGCGTGGCTCGCAGCAACCTGTGCCAGTATCTGCAATGTAGCGTCATTGTCAACCCTCTTGTTGCCAGATGCAACAATGCCGCAGTGCCCCGACAAATTGTACTGGCAGACGCAAATATCCGTCACAACATTTACCGAGCTGCCAAAACTAGACTTTATCGCCCTGACTGCGCGCTGCACCACGCCCTTTCTGTCAAAAGCGGACGAGCCGATTCTGTCCCTGCTTTTTGGTATGCCAAAGACAATGAGAGAGAGGATGCCGCTATCAACTATCGTCTGGACATGCTGAGTTATTTTCTCGATTGGCGTCACGGTCATGCCGGGCATCGACTCTATCATGCCCGGCCTGTCTGAAACAAACACCGGAAATATCAGATGACTTCTGCGAAGCCCCGCCGCGGCAAATATCTCCCTATACCTTTGTTCATTGTCACGCTGGAGCTGCTGCAATGTCATTGCTTGGCGAGCGGCTATGAATATATGTTTTTCAGTACTCGAAGAATCGTCCGCAAAATTCATAAAATATTTTGGGGTCGGAACTATATTATTATGCGCAGGGTAACTGTCGGCATCCCGGCCTACAATGAAGAGCGTAACATCGTCAACCTCCTGCGTTCACTTGAAGGACAACAGCCGCTGATCTCTGAAGTAATCATCTCCGATGACTCTTCCGACAGGACGCCTGATCTTGTGCGCGAATTTGCCAAGAGTTCGCCGCTTGCTATTACCCTTTTGCATCATGAAACAAGAAGGGGCGCGGCAGAGGCATGGAATGAAATACTCTACAAGGCTGCCAGCGACGTCATCGTGTTTTATGACGCAGACACCATACCGCACCCGTCATGCACGGAGCAGCTTGCGTTGCGCATTTCCGGAAATATGGCGCTGTGTGCGTCAAACTCGCAGCCCGTTCAGGCTGCAGGTGTAGCCGGCAGGGCATCGGTGTTCATTTCAAACTGGCTCAGGTCTATCAGGCAGTCAGGTCTGTCGCAGTACACAGTGATGGGCAGGGCGCTTGCCATTAACGCGTCAACCGCTAAGAAAATCCAGATACCCTCAGATATGATCGCAATCGATCTCTACCTGCAGTGCAGGATCTTGGAAATGGGACTAGATGTCGCCTACAACGACGACGCGGTGGTTTACTTCAAACCCCCAAGCAGCATGCAGGACTTGGCCTCACAAGTGGTGCGGGCGGTCAACGGCCACAACCAGATAAAAGATATGGTGTCACGGCTAGGCATTGGCCTGCCATCTCACGTAGCAATTGCGCAGGCGCTGAAAAACGCGGCCATGGACCCAATTGGCGCCGCTTCGACAGTGATAGGATATTCGCTCATGCCCTACTATATGTCAAGGCTCAAGCACACCGACTCGGCAAAGTGGCACACCGCGGACAGCTCAAAGACAATAGATTACCAGCAGCTAAAGGTTAGATATTCTGACTGACACACTTTTTTATAACCGCATCTGCTGTAAGCAAAGCAGAAGGAAGACAGGGCCATGTCAGACCCAGAAAAGCGGCTTGAGACAATAAGCAACAACGGGGTGCTGTGGATAAACTTGCAAAAGCCGAGCTTTTCGGACATGAGCACGCTTGGGCAAAAGTACCCTTTCCAGAGGCTCAACCTCGAGGATTCGCTCTCAAAGATCCAGATCCCCAAGATCGATCGCTATGCGGATCACATCTTTATCATCCTGCACTTTCCCACACCGGACAAGGAGAAGGGCTTCCTCTTTAGCCAGCTTGCGGTCTTTATGGGCCCTGACTACCTTGTGACCATACACCAAGGCGACCTGAAGCCGCTTGACGAGCTGTTCAACATGTGCAAGAACGACGAAAAGCAGCGCCAGGCGATCATGGGCAAGTCCTCAGGATATCTGCTCCACAAGATCATCGACACGCTGGTGGACGACCTGCTTCACATCCTCATGAAGGTCGTGGGCAACATCGACGACATAGAGGACAGCGTGTTTGATGAGCGGATATCGATCCCCCGCCAGATCTCGCTTTTGCGGCGGGAAATAACGACCCTCCGCAGGATCGTGATCCCGCTCCGCAGGACCGTAGTCGACCTGTCAAAGGATGTGCAGCGCTTTTCCAAGGAGGACATGTCGCTCTACTTCAAAGACGTGCTGGATCACATTGAAAAGGTGTACGAAGCGCTTGAAGAGGCAAAAGAGACCGTCGAGATTTACAAGGACACTGACTTTATGCTCAGCAACGAAAAGACCAACAAGATACTTGCAGTGCTTACGATAATATTCACGCTTTCTATTCCTGCCACGGTCATTGGCCAGTTTTATGGCATGAACATCCCGTTGCCGGGTGGCAACGAAACAGGGCCGTGGACACAGCTTGGGCCGTACACCACCCTGATATTTGTTATAGTGCTATCGTCGGTTTCTGCCCTACTTATGGTATTTTACTTCAGAAGGCTCGGATGGTTGGGACCTTCTATGTAGATAGTACGATTCTCCAATGGGCATTTACCTAAGAGGATAAATACCCGTTGTATCTCCTTTTTTTAGGATTGGCGGCGACAGGCAGGAGGAGTGACGTACAGGGCTACGTATGTACTCCTCATGACAAACAGTCGAGCTCTCTTGTAGAAAACTGGAAGAAAAGCGATAATGTCGTCGACATTTACTTTGTCACCGCGACATTTTCTGACGAAAGCATCCCGTACTTTCCAAACAAGGCCAACCACTACATTCTTGCATCTTTTATCAACATGGAGAGTATCCTTGACGACATCAAGAAGTACAACATGGACAGGCTATCTTTTATGTTCAGTTTTTCAAGCCCGCTCTTTGAGCGGAGTGGCAACAAGCTCAACTATGTTTCGCTTTATTTCACGAAATACACAAGCGGCGACCCGGCGATAAGCGACCTTGCAAACACGATTGCCCGGCGCGAAAAAGTAAAGAAGGCGAGCCTTGCGCAGATGCAGCTTGTAGCGGCCGAGCAGCCAAAGTTTACCTTCCCATATTCTAGAAATTTGGTTATACTCGAGGTGGAAGGTGAGGCGACGCACCAGACAGACCAGAAATACTGCGAGCGCACAAGGCGCGATGTTGCAAGGAAGGGCATCGCGCTGAACAACCTTGTCAGCTTTTCCATCCTTGAAAAGCTAAAGTAAAAATCAGAAACGTTAAATATGCATCTTTTTCTCTAGCCTTTGATTTATGAGCAAGCCGATGGATCTTGGCGCACTCAAAGTTGGTTCATACATCATCATCGACGGCGAACCGTGCAGGATTGTTTCGTATGACCACAGCAAGCCGGGCAAGCACGGTTCGGCAAAAGCAAGGATCACAGCAGTGGGAGTCTTTGACGGCAGGCCGCACCCGTTTGTAGGCCCGGTGTCAACCAAGGTTGACGTGCCGTTGATAGACAAGCGCAATGGCCAGATCATTTCAAAGCAGGGAGACACCCTCCAGATAATGGATCTTGAGACGTTCGAGACCTTTGAGACGTCTTCAGTGGAAGATGAGATCAAGGAAAAGCTTGCGCAGGGCGACATTCAGGGCCGCGAAGTAGAGTACTGGAAGGTCCTCGATAGAATCAAGATAGTAAGGGTCAAGGGCTAAAAGTTCATACAATAGAACCACGGATCGTTTTCTGGATGCTGATGAGGTGAAGGAAGAGCCGGCTGATCATCGTTTTGGCTGATGAAGATTATGAGTCCTGAGGCATCCGTCATTATATCACATTCTTCTTGATCTTGGGTTAACAATGGCATCAAGCGCGTTCCCAATAAGCACAAACGCAAGCCCTGTTATGGCTATCATGAGGCCGGGCGGAATTATCCACCACCAGAGGCCGCGGGAAGCTGCGCCTGCAGAGTTTGCGTCATGCAGGATCTGACCCCACGTCGGAATGGACGGGTCTCCAAGTCCCAGAAAGCTGAGCATTGCTTCGCCCAAGATTGCCCCCGGCACAGAAATGGCAATGCTGGCAAAAGTCAGTGGCAGCAGCTGCGGGATTATGTGCTTGAATATGATCTTCCTGTCAGACTGGCCCATGAGCTTTGCCGCTTCGACGTACTGCAGGTTCTTTAGCTGGAGCGCGATACTTCTGCTTATTTTCGCCATGCCGACCCAGCCGAAAATTACAAGAAAACCGGTGATCAGGAATATGCTCTTGCCGACCGTGATCGACAATATGATGAGCAGCGGAAGTGGCGGCAGCGAGTAAAATACGTCGTTTATCCTCATCAGGCCCTCATCAGTGCGGTTTCCTTTGTAGCCTGCGATAACACCATATATCAGACCAATGATCATGCCGGCTATTGAAACGGTGAGCCCTATGAAAAGCGCCACCGGCGCTCCCCACAGGATTCCGATCGCCAAGTCATGGCGCAGCTCGTCCGTGCCCATGAGTCCATAGACCTCGCCGCCCAATATGACCCCGGAGTTGGTCACCGAGTCGTTTGAATCAAACAGGTAAAAGGTTTCACGGATTACGTACGTGCCCTTCAACACACTGTCTTGTTGTGAGTCTGAAAATATCATTACCTGCGGCCTTGAAACATCCTGCCTGTATGCAAAATCGTCCAGATAGTTGCGCAGGTTGTCGGCGATCAGCCTGTCCGTGGAAAATACCCTTGCCGAGAACTCATTGCTACCTTGCTGTGACGAAGGAAGCGAAGCAAAGTAGATCCTGAATTCTTTGCCGTCAGGCCGCAGCACGTCTATCTGGAGAGCCGGCTGTGTGCTGCCGTACCTCGCAGAATACAGCATCATAAAGTCGCTCGGGTACGAATCATAGTTAAAGTTCACCGTGTATAAATGCGTCACGGTGCGCACGCCTCCTTGAACCGAGCTTGATACCGCTGCATCTTTTGCTGTCATGAAGATGTGCTCCGGCACCTTTGGCCCGAACAGGTTTGTCCAAGCCGGCGCAGCAGACTTGGGAGTGTCGATCCAAAAGTTGGGGTTGTTCCACTGCCTGAATGATTCAAGCGGCACCGCGACCGCCGCATAGGTTGTCATCAGTATGAGGACAAGCAGTATCCCAGCGCCGGCAAGGCCACTCTTGGAGCGCCTGAACTCCCTTAGTAGCTCAGAGCGTGAAACAACTTTGGCTGCTGTCATGATGCAACCTTCACCCTCGGATCAAAGTAAGCATAGACAATGTCCGTGAGAAACACAGTGATTATGAAAATGAGCGTGGAAATGTAGGTCAGCCCGATTATGACCGGGATGTCAAGAAAGCCTATTGCCTGATAATACAGGCTGCCCATGCCCGGCCAGCCAAACACCGCCTCAATAGTTATTGCACCGCCAAACGAGCCGGCGAGGCTCAATGCAATGACCGTGATGATTGGAGGCGCAGCGTTTTTCAAGGCATGAGAGTAAAGGATCCTGTTTTCTGATATGCCTGCAGCCCTCTTTGCTGCAATATAGTCTTCCCCAAGAATTCCTATCACAAAATACCGGACAGTGTAGGCCCACGAGCCAAAGCTGACAAGCACTATTGTTATCAGTGGCAGCAGCATGTGATAGAAAAGGTCAAGCGCATAAGCCGGGTCGGACGGCGGCGTCAGGGGCGTTGCACGCGCCGGGAAAATGTGATAAGTAAATGCAAAGGCAAAGATCATGAGCATGCCAATCCACCATGTTGGAAAGCTGCCGCTAAAGACCGCAAACGCGGAGTTGAGCCTGTCCCATATCGAGCCTGCTCTATTGGCCACATATGTGCCAAGGTAGATCCCGATGATGGTAACTATCAGAGTCGAAGTGGTAAAGAGCAGTATAGTCTTGGGCATCTTTTCAAGTATAATGTCGCGCACACTTACCGAACCGCTTTCGCTTGTCAAGTAGCTGGACTTGCCAAGGTCAAGAACCATGACCTTCAGGACGGTGTTTATAAAGCGCTTTGGGGCGTACCAAGGCTCGTCAAGGCCGATGTTTTTGACCTGCAAGTCGATCCTGTTATTGATGAATGCCTCCCGTTCTTCGGCAGTTTGGAACCTGATGTCACTATGGTTCACCTCTTCCACGATGTAGAACCTGATCGCTTCAAGTAGCACCCTATCCATCGTGGGGCCAAGCAGCGCTAACGTAAGGACAAGTGTGGCAAAAAGCACGATAACCATGTTTATCGAGCGCTTGATGAGAAAGCGGCCAAAGCCCCCCAATTCTGTCTACCTCCGGATAGAGCTATTTTCTATTAATATCTGCCGGTGCTAAGTTTGCTGTAGGCCACCCTGACGAGCCTGCCCGCAGCCATTGCAGAAATGCTAGCAAGTGATATCACAAAGAGCGCCGTGCTTGCCATCAAAAGCTGTACACTGCCTGCAATTATTATGCCTGCTACAGTGAACGCCACAGCAAGCGACAGAACTACAAGCGATATCTTGGTCACGGTGCCAAACCTTCTCTGAAGCTGCGTCGAAACTGCCGCCGGCCACAGGTAGACCGCCCCTATCAGAGCGCTTGCGACGGCTCCTGAAGCTAGAGCTCCTGCCTCGCCGCCGTTTGCGACAAAGTGGGCCCGCTCGGCAGCGGTTAGTATGCCAAACAGCGGGTATAGCCCTGCTTTTACCGTTGCCTGAAGCCATGGCTGCTCCCTCTCATAGTCTGCAACCTGTGGGCTGAAAGAATAGTAGATAGAGTTGAACGTGTTCATGAAAGCTGACCCTGACACAGTTGACAGGATGTAGTGGTCGCGGAAGTTGCGCAAGTATTGTACCTGTGGTGTGAGCTCTGAGCCAAATGCCGCCGTTGCGATAAGGCAACCAGAAGGCTGTTGTGGCGGCAAAGTTGGGTTGTTGTTATTGTTGCTAGTCTGGCCGTTTGTGGCCGGGTTATTATCGTTATTGGTGGCTGATATTGTCGCAAGGATGGTGTTTGTTGTAATATCCGGGCGCAGCGCTTCAGTGCTGCTCGCAAATATCCTCAGCTGATTGGGGCCGGGTGATAGCTTTGACGTTTCTTCTGCCGTCAGTTCGATCTTGAACCGGCCCGCGACTCCAGGAGCTGCCTCTCCTCTGGCCACTACGTTGCCGTCCTTATCTGAGACGAAATAACTAACGGTTGCGTCGCTGCTTGGCTGACCTGCGACTTCAACGTCTACTGCCATGGTCGTGGGCTGGCCTATTGCTATTGATTGCGGGACGTCTATCCTGCTGATGTCTGCCAGCCGTGGAGCCTCGTATTTGGACCAATGGCCCACTTCAAACGGATATGACTGGTCCCTGAACGCCTTGATTGTCATCGTTCCGCCTGCCAGGTTGACGCTGTCAAGATAAAATGCGCCATTGCCTATTACCGCATTATCGTGATCTTCGATCCACTTGATGCTCGCGTCATAGCGCCTGATCGCATCCTTGACGGTTACTACATCTCTCAAGGCAGGAGGCACAAAATTCTCGCTCTTCATCTTTTGAAGTTCTTGCTTTATCATCTCGGTGTGGGCGGGCACTATCGGGTCATACCAGCCGACTCCCCTGACGGCTTCTTCGCTCCTTGAGTATGTGAGCTTGCCTGCAGTGACCAGCCTCTCAGAAGCAGCCATTATCTCCCAAGGCTCTACAGGGAAGAAGGTGCCAGAGTCGGCGATCTCTTTTTCGTCATAATGCCAGATGTCCACATAGACTTCAATTTTATCAGGGGCAACGTACCTGGTGCCCTTGGCAAGCTTTAGACTCTCACTTACTTGCGGCGTGTATTCGGGGTCAACCGTCAGGTCTCCAGCGCCCAAATCGGTTCCCCATTCTGTCGAAAAGTAATCCGCATACATCATGTCGGAAATGTCCATCGGTATTCCATGATGCCAGTTCGAATAGAGCGGCCTGAAGGTGACCTTGCTTATCGCCTTCACGCCTTCGCCCCTGGGCTTCCACTGCTGCGACGTCGGATCCCACATCTGCGCGTCTGCCGGCACATCAAGTGTGCCCAATGGCCCTTCAGTTGAAATGTCTGTCCACTCTGTCCTGAATGGGATTATCTCGCCTGTGTATGGGTCTCTGAAGGTGTCCAGATCAACTACAGAATAGTAGATGTCCTTACTGTATGTGTCCTGCAGGCCAGCTATCGTATTCCATGACCCCTGATGGATCTGTTTGACTCCGATGTCAAGGGAATTACTGCCGTCCGTAGGCCTTGCGTTTAGCAGCGAATACTTGCTCGTTATTCCTGCACCAAAGTCGTTTACAAGACCGTCTATCTTGGAAGATGCGACGAACGGATCGGTCTTTTGCGCAACGAAAATCCTGACTGATTCCTGAATTCCCATCTTTACCGCTTCCCTTACAAGCTCGTTCCTTTCCTCCTCTGAAGTAAAGTTGAAAAGCGCTATTCTCTGCGTGACTTCATCCAGCGTGGCATTCTTGTAGTTCCAGTATGCTGGGTTCAAGGCTCCGGGCATCCTGCTGAGCCATGGGCCATACATCTGAGCAGGAATTATCGGGTTGTACCTGACAAACACCGCCGTACCTGCAAAGCCTTCAGTGTAAATGTGCCACTGCAGGTCCTGCGGGTCAGAGCCGTAGACCACCGAGTTTGCCTTGTTCAGGTCTCCATACTCTTTCTGGACTGTAAATCCGATCTTTTCTAGCTCTGAAGAAATCAGTTCACCCATTGACTTTCTCGGCGCGTCGTCTTGTCTTATCAGGATCTTGACCGCGACTGGATTGCCGTTGTACATCCACTTGTTGTCCTCTTTTACAGCGCCAGCGCTGATCATGACCTTGGAGATCATACTCTCGGCAAGCGCCGGGTTGTACCTGAACCCAAAGGACTCTACGATGTCTATGACGTTCAGGTATTCTGGAGAGTAGACGCCAAACGGGTCAACAAGCGGGCTGCCGTATCCTTTGAGGATCTCGTTGACCACGAACTCGCGGTCTATTAGATAGTTGAGCGCGTACCTGGCCTCTCTGAACTGGAACGGGTTGAGCGTGCTTCCGTCCCTTGACGGCGCTGGGTTTACGAAAAGTCCCTGAGAGCCGGCGGTCCTATCATACACGTTCAGCCGCGGATCGTTCTTTGCGTCGTCGGCTGCCTCAAGCGGGATCCTGAAAAAGTATAAGTCAAAGTCGCCTGCCCTGACTTCTTCAAGCGCAAGGTTCTCATCATCCCGCCAGATGAATGTAACCTGGTCAACATACGGGCCCTTTTCGTCAGAAGACTGTGAAAAGGCTGGGTTTACAAATCCGGTAAAGGTAGACAAGAGCAGTACAACGATTATACCGGAAGCCAGTACTGGTGCTTTTTGCACTGGTAATGAGAAAGAATAATTACTAATATGCTTTTCAGTGAAACTGATTATCTCATACACTTGGTGGCTCAGGTATAGCACCAATAAGGGCCTTAGTATAGGGATGGTATGGGTCCGAGAGGACCCTGTCTATCGGGCCCACTTCGACTATCTTGCCGGTATTCATTATAGCTAGGATGTCACCGACATAGCGTGCAGTCGACAGATCGTGCGTTATGTAGATGTAGGAAATGTTGAACCTCTCCTTCAGGCTCTGCATCAGTTCCAGTATCTCGCCCCTGACTGACACGTCAAGCATCGACACGGGCTCGTCTGCAACGATGAGCCGCGGCCGGAGAACGAGCGCCCTTGCTATCGCGACCCTCTGCCTCTGGCCTCCTGACAGCATGTGCGGGAACCGGCCGGCTATTTCTTCTGCCGGCTCGAGCCGGACGTCGCGGAGTGCTGACAGGACCTTTTCTGCCTTTTGCTCTTTCGAGCTTGTCTTGTCGTGGATGTCAAGCGGCTCCCTGACAATATCCATTATCTTCATGCGAGGGTTGAGCGAAGCATAAGGATCCTGATAGATCATGTGGACTGCCGTGCGGAACTCTTTGAGCTGGCTGCCAGCGTAATGGGTGACATCCTTTCCTTCAAATATTATCGAGCCGCTATCGGGGTCGGTAGCACGCATCACCAATCTTGCGACTGTTGTTTTGCCAGACCCGGATTCCCCTGCAAGCACTAGCACCTTTCCCATTTTAAGGGTAAAGCTGACGTCATCCACGGCCTTGACGAAGTCCGGGCCAGATTTCTGCAGAAGCTGGCGGAAACTTTTCTTTACTGGAAAATACTTTCTGAGGTTTCTTGCTTCAAGCAATACGTCCAATGGCAAATGCAGGTTATACCCCTTTGGTGATATAAACAGTTAGTTAGTCGCTAATCACAGTTAATATTGAGCGCGATTGGCAGCTTTGTACGTGAAGCTGGCAGCGCTCTTTTCTGGCGGCAAGGACAGCACGTATGCGATCTATCGCGCAAAGGAAATTGGGCATCAGGTGGTGTGCCTTGTCACGATGCATCCTGTTGCTGACGACAGCCCGCTCTTCCATTATCCGAACAGCTGGGTCACCGAATACCTTGCGGACGCGATGCAGATCCCGCTGATCGGGTTCTCGGTGAGCGGCAGGGCAAAAGAGGACGAATTGAAGGCGCTTGAAGGAGCAATCGCGCAGGCCAAGTCGCTTTATGGAATTGAGGGCATTGCCTACGGCGGCATTTCCAGCAACTACCAAAAGCAGGCCTTTGAAGAAATTTGCGTACGGCTAAATGTCGCGGCGGTTGCGCCGCTATGGAACATCGAGCCGCAGAAATACATGAACGATCTTGTCGAGTGTGGCTTTTCAATAATTGTCGTGGGGGTGTCTGTCATGGGCCTTGAAAAAGAGTGGCTGGGCAGGCAGATCGACAAGGAAGCGCTGGGCAGGCTGGCAGCACTTGCCAAAAAGTACGGCTTTAACCTGACGTTTGAGGGTGGCGAGGCCGAGACACTGGTCGTTGACTGCCCGCTGTTTCGCAAAAAGCTCCAAATAAACGCGGCCACTACGCACTGGGACGGCCAGAGGGGAATATTTGAAATACGGGATGTGTCATTAGTAGAGAAGTAAAGAAAGGGAAATGTTTGACAACCTGCGCGAAGGCCTCCGCGGAGCCCTGAAGAAAATAGTGGGGGCCTCTGATATCAACGAGGAGATCATCGACTCACTGTGCAAGGACGTCCAGCGGGCACTGCTCCAGTCGGATGTCAACGTGCGTCTTGTGCTCTCTATCACCCAGAATCTCAAGGAGAGGGCACTGAAGGAGCAGCCGCCAAAGGGGCTCTCCCGCAAGGATCACATTGTAACGATATTGTATGGCGAGCTTGCCAAGATGCTCGGCTACTCTGGCCAGGTCATCAAGACTATCGATAAGGCCCAAGAAGACGAACGTTCACTTGCAACATCATTCTTCAACCCCGGTAAGCAGAATATAGTCCTCATGTTGGGCATTCAGGGCAGCGGCAAGACCACGGTGACTGCCAAGCTGGCAAGATGGCTCACAAAGCATGGCTACAGGGTAGGAGTGATCGGGGCAGACACCTGGCGCCCTGGCGCGCTGACTCAGCTGAAAATGAACTGCAGCAAGATAAACGTTGAAGTGTACGGCGAGGAGGATGCCAAGGATGCAGTGGCGATAGCCAGAAACGGCCTCAAGCACTTTGAGGATCAAAAACTCGACGTCATTATCATAGACACCGCCGGAAGGCACAAGGAAGAAGAGGGCCTGCTGCAGGAGATGACAGAAATGCACAAGGTAGTGACCCCTGACCTTGTGTTGCTGGTCATTGATGCAACTATAGGCCAGTCGGCGTTCAAGCAGGCAGAAGCCTTCCACAAGGCCGCCCCTGTCGGAGGCATCGTCCTTACAAAGCTCGACGGCACTGCAAAAGGTGGTGGCGCGCTTGCAGCATCTGCCGCGACAGGCGCCAAGGTAATGTTTATCGGCACCGGCGAGCGCATCGATGATCTAGAGCAATTCTCGCCAACACGCTTTGTAGGCAGGCTGCTTGGCATGGGCGACATCAAGGCGCTGCTAGAGATGGCAAAGGGGCTCGAACTCCAAGCAGACGAGGATCAGGTAAAGCGCATAGCAAAGGGCAAGATGACTATCGAGGACTTTTACGCTCAGATGGACTCGGCAAGCAAGATGGGATTTAGGAACATCATTGAGAACCTTGGTATGGGCGGAATGATCAAGGAGGACAAGGTCGAGGAGATGCAGGTCAAGATGGAGAGGTGGCGCTTTATCATCCAGTCGATGACAAAGGAGGAAAAGAAAGACCCAAATATCATCAACGAGTCGAGAAGAAAGCGCATCGCAAGAGGCTGCGGCCTGACCGAAGGCGACATCAAGGAGATGATAAAGCAGTACAACACTTCAAAGGACATCATCAAGCACAACAAGGGAAGGGGCGGTCTGGGCGACCTATTCAGAAGGTTTGGCGGCAATCTTGGCTGATGCCCAGGCAATTTTGTTGTTGTTAAGGCAATACAAACTCTGCAGGCGATGTTTTGAAAGAAATAATGCTGCCGGAGGCGGCAGATCAAAGCCTGACCGCCGGCAATGCTACATCTGCCGCGGCCTGATGGACAGCATTGACTCGATAGTGGATAAGATAATTGGTGCCGTCAGGGACTACGAGTTTGAGACGTTCGTCATCGGCGCCACCCTGCCAACCCAGATTTACGAGCGGGAAGACGCCATGAGGGCGCGCCTTAAAATCCGTGGCAGGGAGAGCGTCAAGAACCAGCTGACAAGGGAGCTTGGGATGCGGCTCGCCCGTCTGATTAGAAAAAAAGCCGAGTACATGAAGCCCGACCTCACGGTAAGCCTTGTCATAGACAAGGAAAACAATGTTGATGTTGCAGTCAAGTCAAGGCCGCTTATGCTGTCTGGCCGGTACGTCAAAAAGTCAAGGGGCGTGCCGCAAAAGCAGGACAGGTGCCCAGACTGCGAAGGCCGGGGCTGCAGCTCATGCAATAATACCGGCGGCCTGTCGGGCAACGGTAGCGTCGAAGGTGTCATCGCAAAGGGACTTGTGGAAATGACAGGGGGGCAGGCACCGAAATTTTCGTGGATCGGAAGCGAGGACCAGAGCAGCCTTGTGCTTGGAAGCGGCAGGCCGTTTTATGCCCGCATCTATAACCCCAAAAAAAGAAAATTGAAAAGGAGCAGAATCAGTGGCAGCGGCGTCGTGGCAACGCTGTCTGTAATCGAAGAAGAGGACGAGCCGGATCTCCAGCCGCGCTTTAAGGTCAAGACAAGGATCCATGCAAAATGCGAAAAAGAGCTGACAAAAGACGACATGAAAAAACTTGGCTCGCTTGCCGGTGCAGAGGTGAGTTATGAGAACAGGTCAAAGATGGCGACAAAAAAGATCTACTCGGCCTGGGCCCGCCGGATCAATGACAACCAATTTTCACTCACCATGGTCGCAGACGGCGGCATGATGATAAAGCAATTTGTGGGCGGTGAAGAGTACATGAAGCCAAACATTTCAGAAATTCTTGGAAAAAAGTGCGAATGCGTCGGGTTTGACATACTTGACGTATCACTTCAGCAGTAACGTTTTTGTTTCAGCAGGGCAATCAGACAACAGCAAAAGAAAGATGAGCAGCAGCTTTGACCCGCTCTACAAAGTCCATGACGCCTACAAAGCTGGCCAGATCCTGCAAAGAGTCTACGACCTTGTGATCAAAAGGTTCCCGCTTGTAACAGAGGGAATCAAGCGAGTCGAAGAGGCATCCGGCTTAAAGTATCCTTACTATTACGTCGAGCCAAGCCTTGTCGTTTCGACGTCGGCAGTCGAGTTTACCCAAATGGGAATACTGTTTGCAAGGACGATACCTGTGGTGGGCGACGACAACCTGCTCAGAGTAGTCGTGCAGATAACCGCGCCCCTGATCGCCTACGGTCTCAAGGGTACTATACACGCGATTCTGGCGCATGAGTTCATGCATTATCTGGAGCTTGTGAGCAGGATAGTCAAGATGAAGGTGATATCAGACGAGGTGTCCGGTACCCTCTTTGAGGGGACGTACGCCGACACCGGAAGGCTACTTGAAGAGCGCGCCGTGTTCAGGTCAGACCCGACTTTGATAAGGCACATCACCACCCGCTTCCCTGAAGGCTTTAGGGACTTAAAGTTGGAAGACAAGGTGATCAAGATGTGGATGGACGAGGGCCTGCCGACGACAAAGGTGCCTATCGATGCAAACGTGATAAAAATCCCAATAGAAGCAATGGCAAGGCTGCAGGTGGAGCAGGTGGTAAAGGACAAGATAGCCGAGTTTGAAAGCGTGAAGCTGAGAAAGAAAAAAACCGGCTATGTCTAGTAGCAGTAGCGTTTCCCCGCAAGAGTTCGAAGTTATCAAGAAATGCATCGTCAGGGTCGCAAAGGGCTGCGCTGTAGTCGCCGCATGCTTTTATGGTTCCAGAGTCGCAGGTTATGCCCGGCCTGACAGCGACATTGACGTACTGGTCGTCCTTGAGAACTATCCTTACGTGGTCAAGTACGTCTATTTCAGCGAGTCCGGCGTAAAGCTGTCCGCGCTTGCAGTCGACCGCGCGGCGCTAGAGCGCGATGCAAAAAACGCTTTTCTCGGCGAGTTTGTAGTGGGCCGTCTGCTGCACATCTACGAGCCCATTGCCAACGCAGATTTTTTTGCGCAGGTCGAGCAGGCTTACAAGCGGCGCGTCATTTTGGAGGAGGTGCAGGACATTGTGTGTTTGACGGGCGTGCTGGGCACAGAGATCATTTTTCCTTTGGAGTATGTGGTATTTTCCAAGATAAGGCGCAGGATGTCGCTGTACCCAAGCGCGGCGTATAGCTACTACAAGACCTACGCTTCTTCAAACGAGCGCAATCTTGAATTTGCACTTGGAGGCTACCGCAGGGCGCTTGCAGATATTGTCTCAGAAGACAGAGAACTTTTTGCTGCAAGGCAAGACGGGCTTTTGCAGGTGTCTGGCAAACGCGTCTTTGTGGAAGGAGGCCAGACGCGTCTCAAGCTTACAAAGAGACTACAGGAATTCAGCTCGTACTTTGTGCACACCTACGCAGGAAGGAAGATCATGCACCTTGCAGTCAGCGAGGCCGAGTCCAAGATAAGGCGCCACCACACAGGCAAGGATGTAGAAATGCCCTATTTCATGGCATGCCCAAAAGGAGCATATTGGACGCTGCCAGAGGGCAGGCTAATAGTCGGCAGCAGGGACTGGCTGGGCGACCTCGGCTATTCAGTGGCGAGAAAAAAGCGCCTTGGTAATGTCAATAGCAGGACGGTGCTGTACATGCTAGAGGATGGGCGCAAGGTTGTAGTAAAAGAGCTTGCAAAATCAAAGGCGGTGAAATGGGCTGCACTGAGCCTGTGGACTGCGCCAGTGAAAAGGTTCAGGGTCGATCCGCTCTTCCGGCTTGGCTCGGAATACAAGGCAATCCGGTATATAAGGAGCCTCGGCCTGCGCACGCCAGCGATAGAGGCAGTGGTCCTTGACAGGAAGATCCTCGTAACGCAGTTTATCGAGGGTAGGACCCTTGCTAGCGTAATAAAGGACTACATCAGAGGCAGGGGCGACGACATTGCGCTTATCGGGAAAGCAGGCGCGCAGATTGCAAGGATCCACAGCGCCGGCTCTACTCTTGGCAACGTAAAGCCCAAGAACGTGATTGCCAGCAGTGGCAGCGGCGACCAATATTTCACCGACGTAGAGCAGTTTATGTTTCAGGCTGGCGACCCAGCATGGGACCTTGCCCAGTTTATAAGCTGGGGCCTAAAGGGCACCAGCAACAGCAGCATGGCAGCGAAAATAACAAGGGAATTCCTGAAAGGATATGTCGATATTGCCGGTTATGGCAATGTCGCACGCCTTGCCAAGAGCAGGCGCTATATCGAGTCGTTCTATCCCGTGCTGGCGCCGTCGGTGGCACGTGCGATCAAAAAAGAGATTAAAGAAATTGCAAAATAGATCTTTTGCTTACTTTTTGCCCTTCTTGGCGGTTTCCTTGTGAGTAAATTCGGTAAAGCCGCACTTGCCGCAGGTGAACCTGTCTTTGTGCTCGGCCATGAAGGTGCCCTTGCCGCATCTCGGGCAGTCGCGCCTGCTCCTCGTCACCTTGTCGCCTGAAACCTTGTAGAACTTGTATATTGCAACTTCTCCCTTGGCAGGAGCCTTCTTGTCAGCCATTATTACTTCTTGGCACCTCCAGCAGCGCCCTTGGAAGCTGCCGCTTCCTGCTTGGCCTTGAGCTTGGTCGCCTTTTCTTCATCTATTATCTTTTTTCTCTCTTCCTTTGGCAGTGTTCGCAGTAACCTGTAGCGCGGGAGCTGCTTTGCCGCCTCCTTTTCGTCGTCATAGACATAGAATACGGCGTGAACGTCGGTCATGCCTGTGTGGCATACGAGGTTTATCGGTATGACCTGCTTTTTATCGACATTGAGCTGGCCGGCCATCTTTTCCGCCGCCTCGGTCTTTTTGAGCTTGCCGGCGGCTCCCTTGAACAGCGCCTTTACCTCGCGCCTGTTCAAAAGCGAGTTCCTGCGGTCTTCCAGCGTCACAATTTCCTGAGCAGACAAATCAGACAGAATCCTTCCTGTAACTCATATAAGTATTTGCTTGTACGAAAATCAAATATACCCTGTCCATGGTGAGTGTGATTGGATGAAACCATTCTTTCAAGAGTTTTGTGACAAGGTGATTACGCTTGACAAGTCGATCAGGTTTGCCGGCATTGCAGACGAGGACGGCAAGCTCATGGCCACTGCTGAGAGGAAGGGCCTCAAGCCCCTGCTAAATCCTGAGGAGAGGGCGCAGTACGCCATCACGGCTGCGACCCGCCAATATACCCGCCTGCGATGGGAATACCTGCTTGGCAGGATCAACTATGCGATGTCGCACTATGCCAAACTGATAAGGGCGACCATCCCGATAGCAGACGAAAACAGCCGCCTATCCTATGTGCTCTTGCTGTCGTTTGACGTCGACGGAGAAAACGTGCACAATGTGATCATGAAAAAGATAATCCCGCTTGTGCGCAAGAACATGGGCAAGTTCCTAGAAGAGCATACCCGCACTAACCCTTGAACTGCACCTTTGGAAATACGATCTTTACTGGGTGCCGGAACGCCAGATGCACTATCACAAGCTCGCCTCTATTGAGCCGGACGATGTTCATTTTCGTGCTTTCGTCCAGCATAGAGTAAGGCTGGGTGGCAAGCTCTGACTGCCCCAGCTTGGCCATTATGTGCATGCCAGTGCCTTCATGCAACACCGGGTCCACCATGCTTTTGAACTGCTGCCCGAAAACAGGATCGTCCCCCTCGACCTGCCCGTTATGACCATCCTCACGATCTGTTCTGCCACCGAAGAAGACGCGCTGTTGCTGCCGCCCCGCCTCGGGACGAACCTGTTTATTTCATCGATAAATATCAGGATATACTGCGGCCTTTTGCCTTCTGCTGCCTCTTGCCTTGCAACACAGAGCTCATCGACGCTCTTTATGACGTCGCCCATGACGAACCCCTGCTCTTTCACCGTCGGGATCATGGCAATGTCAATCACGAAAACGTCGCCGGGCCTGATCCTGCTTATCTGCTTTACAAGGTACACGCTCGTCTTTTTCCTGTCTATGAAGAGCGGCGATCTGCAAAACTGCTGGATGTGCCCAAGGAAACGCAGCAGCGTGGACTTGTGCGCGATCATCTCCTGCGGCTATCCCTTGAATTCAAACAGGTCTGTCCGCGTATTTACCTGCCTGTGCCTGTCGCTTAGAGGCCACGCCTAGTAGACATGGTTCAGGATGGGAGGATGTAGGAAATGTCAAATGACACCGGCACCCTCTGCCCGTTTGTCATCTCTATCACGCCAGCAGGGACAGGGTTCTCCATCTCTGGTATGCCGAGGGCAAACATCACTTCCTTTTCTTTTGCAAACCTGACCGGCTTGTTTGCGCCAACAGGCATGCCTATTGGGATATTCCTACCAAGCCTGCTCTCAATTCCCGTGTTTGCCATCACTGCCACCTTGGCCGCCGCGCCGGCTTCGTCCATAGCCCGGAGCTCCTTTGCAATCCCTACTGTCTATGTGTCAAAAACATGCTTGACCGTGACAAAGTCGAACGGGTTTAGGATGATATCTTGGCGGATCGAAAACCAAAAACCATCCATGTTGTTTGGGAATTTATCTGAGGCCAGCGTCCTACCTATCTCTTCCTGCTTGGCAAACTCTTGTATGCTAGAATAGCAAATGGGGACATCATATTTGACTATAGTATTACTATACTTCAGGATCTAGATCTGGGTTGTCGTCACTGTCCATGTCGTGGTCGGCAGACTTTAGCTGTTCGTATTCAACCTCGTCCTTGCTCTCTACTTCTTCAGGCTTTACTTCCATCTTGGCAGGCTTTTCATCTTCAGGCCTGACTATTGCCTCCTTTGGCACTTCCGGGAATTTCTTCTTGTTGTCGGCAGTCATGGTGGTGGTAGTGTAAAAATAAAGGGCAGCTTACTTGTTTGTTCCAGCAGCGCCCTGCTCGTACTGGTCGCCGGTTTCTGCAGCACCAGCTGTCCCCTTTGCCATCCCTTTGCTCCTTGCTATTTCTCTGGCCTCTTCAGGGTTTCCCCCTCCTGTCCCTTCTCGACTATTTCCTCGGTCATTTCGCGCTTGACAGCCGTTGGCTCGTGCTCCTTAATCTTGGCCGGAGTCATTGCTTCCTTTTCTCTATACTGCTTCAGTGGATCATCTTTTCTTTCTACTTCTGTTCCTCCGGCGCCTTCCTCATACTGTCTGTCTTGTTCTGACATGCTTCACGTGGCATCAAAGACTATTTACTGATTATGAAACAATGCAAAGGTATATTTTTCATATCCAGAGTAGCTGGCGTGTGTATATGCATGCCCTTTGAAAGCCTCGGCGAATACATTGAAGCTCTGGAGCAGGCTGGACAGCTTAAGCGGGTCAAGGCGAAGGTCAGCCCGAACTTGGAGATAGCCGAGATCATGCGCCGGCTGATGTATTCCGACGGCCCTGCGGTGCTCTTTGAGAACGTTGAGGGCTCGAGCATGCAGGTCCTTGGCAACGCGTTTGGCAACATGAAGAGGCTTGAAATTGCGCTTGAAACCCAAGACTTTACCGAGATTGGAAGGCGCATCACCGAGCTTACGAAAATGAAGATGCCATCAGGCATGCTCAACAAGCTAAAGATGTTGCCCAAGCTGTCGGAAATAAGCGAGTACGGCCCCAAGTATGTCGACAATGGGCCTGTCAATGAAGTCGTAGAAACTGACAACAAGGCATCACTCAACTCGATGCCAGTTTTGAAATCGTTCGCCGGCGACGCCGGGCGCTTCATCACTTTTGGCCTTACTGTCACAAAGCATCCTGAGACTGAAATCCGCAATTTCGGCGTCTATAGGATTCAGATAATAGATGACAGGCACGCGATAATGCACTGGCAGACGCACAAGCGCGGCGCACAGCACTACAAAATGATGAAGGAGCAGGGCAAAAAGATCGAAGTCGCGATTGTGGTCGGCGCGGACCCTGCAACCGTTTTCAGCGCAGTGGCGCCTGTGCCCGAAGGCATGGACAAGTACCTATTCTCCGGTATCACCAGAAAGAAGGGGGTCAAACTGGTAAAGTGCAGGACAGTCGATCTCGACGTGCCTGCAAATGCAGAGATCGTGCTTGAAGGGTACGTCGATCCAAACGACATCAGGATGGAGGGGCCGTTTGGCGACCACACCGGCTACTACACGCCGGCAGAGCCGTTCCCCACGTTCACGCTTACCGGGATAATGAGGCGCAGCAGGCCAATCTACCTCACGACCGTGGTGGGCAAGCCGATCCTAGAAGACGCCTTCATCGGCAAGGTAATCGAGCGTTCCTTCCTCCCGCTCATCCAGATGTTCCACCCAGAGGTGGTCGACTTTGCCATGCCGGCCGCCGGCTGGTTCCAAGGCCTTGCGATAATGTCTATAAAGAAGCAGTACCCCGGGCAGGCAAAAAAAGTAATGATGGGGCTTTGGGGCATGGGGCAGCTGGCTCTGACCAAGATGTTCATAGTAGTCGACAGCGACATCAACGTGCACGACATGAACGACGTGATATGGGCGGTGACCACCCGGGCAGACCCGGCGCGCGATACCATCATCATTAACAACACGCCTACAGACACGCTCGACCCGGCGTCGCCGCTTGTGAATCTGGGATCAAAGCTCGGCATCGACGCTACGACAAAATGGAAGGAGGAAGGCTACATGAGAGAAATCCAAGAGCTCGCAGTGGTCGACGAAGAGACAAAGGCGCTGGTCGATAGAAAGTGGCCCGAGTACTTTAATGGTACTTGATGATCTTGTACGAGTTGTCGCGCTCGGCGACCCTGAACCCTGCCTGCTTGATAGCGGCAATTATCCTGTCTGACGTCAGCTCTGTCGAGCGGGCGCCCGTCGCGCTTACCACTTCCTCGCCAATGAGTGTGCCGCCAAAGTCGTCTGCACCGTGATTGAGTGCTAGCTGTGCCATCCCGATGCCGTTTGTGAGCCAAGACGACTGCAAGTGCGGGATAAGGCCGTAATACATTATCCTTGCAATTGCGATCATTTTCAATAATAACAACCCACCAGCAGGATACTTGATCTTGCCCTCTGCCTGGATCTCTGTCCTGTTGGGCTCAAAGCTCCATGGGATAAACACCAGAAAACCGCCTGTCTTTTCCTGCAGCTGCGCTATCTTCATGATGTGTCTTGCGCGGTCCTCTTCCGTGTCCACAGTGCCGTACATCATTGTGGCTACCGACTTGAAGCCCAGCTGGTGGGCCTCCTCCATTATTCGCAGCCACTCGTGGCTCTTTATCTTGAGCGGGCTGATCTCCTGCTTGACTCTGTCTTCCAATATCTCTGCGCCTCCTCCAGCAAAAGTGTCCATGCCAGCTGCCTTTAGCCGGGCAAGCACCTCTTTTGTGCTGCTCCGCTCGACTCTGGCTATCATGTCTACCTCTGAAGGCGAGAGGCCGTTTATCCCGACCTCGGGGCACTTTTGCTTGATCGCCCTGAACGTGTCTTCATAGTATTCCAGCTTCAGGTTCGGGTTGTGGCCGCCCTGTATCAGGACCTGCGTTATGCCAAACATCTCGCGTGATGTAGCCACGCGCTTTACAATGTCTTCCACCGGCACCGTGTACGACTCTTCGTGCCCCGGCGGGCGGTAGAACGCGCAGAACTTGCAGAATGTGATGCAAACATTGGTATAGTTCAAGATGATGTTGTTGATGAACGTGATGGTGTCGCCGTAAAGCCTTTGTCTCAGAGTGTTTGCGACAAGGCCCATCGAGTAAACATCGTCAGATTTAATCAGCCTGATGCAGTCGTTGAGGCCAAGTCTGCGCCCTTGCAGGGCGCTGTCAAGAATGTCGCTAATGTCTGACTTTTTCAGAAAGTCAGAGAGCAGTCTATTTTGCAAATGCGGACATGGCTTACGGGCTTTGATTGATATTTATTCTTTGACTACAATTTATAACCAACTCTGGTGCAGACAGTCACGGTTGCAAAAGAGCGATACCGTGGCAGGCGGGACGCCGGCGCTAGAGAAGGCTCTGGCCGGAGAGGAGCTGTCGTACAGTGATGGCGTCCAGCTAATGAAGGAGGAGAACCTATTCCTCCTTGGAGCGGCTGCGGACAAGGCCCGACAAAAGCTTTGCGGCGATGTTGTCACATTTGTTGCGTCTTACTACCTGAACTATACCAATGTTTGCGCGGCCAGCTGCCCGCTCTGCGCGTTCTACAGAAAGGGCAACGAAAACGATGCCTATACGCTGTCGACTGAGCAGATAGTTGCCCGCTCCAAGATAGCGGTAGGGCAGCTTGGCGCTACTGAACTGCACATAGTTGGAGGATTCCACCCAAAGCTGGGGCTTGACTATTATGAAAAGATGATGAAGGCCATAAAAGCGGAATTTCCAAAGGTCACGATAAAGGCGTTCACACCAGCAGAGATATTCTTTATCGCACGACTTACAAAGAACTCTGTCAAGGAAGTGCTCTCCCGGCTCAAGGCAGCCGGTCTCGATTCGCTTCCCGGTGGCGGCGCGGAGATCTTTCACAAGGACACCCGGAAGCAGATAGTGATAGGCAAGTGCTCCGGCGAAGAATGGCTTGATACCGCGCGCCAAGCTCATGAGCTTGGGTTAAGGAGCAACTGCACTATGCTCTTTGGACACGTGGAAAAGCCAGAGCACATCATTGACCATGTCATAAGGATAAGGGACCTCCACAAAAAGACAAAGGGCTTTACCACTTTTATCCCACTGAAATTCAGTCTTGAAAACACTGAGCTTGAGCAAAAGGGGCTTGTCACTGCCGAAAGCCCATCAACCTACGATCTTCGCGTGGTAGCAGTGTCGCGATTGTTGCTAGCAAACGTGCTGAACAACATTTCGGTGTACTGGGTGGCGCTTGGCAAAAAAGTCGCCCAAGTGGCGCTCTCATACGGCGGGAACGACATGGTCGGCACTGCGTTCTCTGAGGAGATATTCAAAGCGGCAGGCAAGGAGACAGGCACATCGACACAGGAGCTGGCAAGCCTGATCAAAGAGATCAAGCGCGTCCCAGCTCAGCGTGACACGTTCTTTAATATCATTCGCAGACTGGATTAGGGGAGACAGCAGCCAGCTATCTATGGCTCTTTTTGTCAAAAAAGATCTAGGCTAATATCGAGTTTCTAACATTACAAGAATGAAAAAATGGTAAATCAGAAAGCAGATCAAAGGACAGAGTTGCTATGCGACCGGCAGCAGGTTTTTAGAAACTTGGCTAGCTTTTTTGACAACGCAAGGTCTCAGGTTCTTGCTTGCTTGAATTCTTATACGTTGACTTTTACAACCGACATAGAGTCGCTGCAGGCACCAAAGCGGGCTGCAGAGCGCGCGGAGTAAAACTGCGGTACATCACCGACGTTACGAGAGAGAACTTCGTATACTGCAAAAGGCAAATGAAAATGTAGACGAGCTTCGTCACCTTGAAGGCGTCAAAGGGAATTTTATCTTGAGCGATAGCGAATTCATGGTATCTCCAGATATTTCAGAAGAAAAGCCACCGATAGACGGCGTGTACAGCAATGTTGATTCGATGATAAGGCAGCAGTGGTACGTCTTTGAGACGATCTGGAATCATGTGGTGCCCGTAGAAGAAAGAATAAGGGAGCTGGAATCGGAGATTAGCGACACGCAGCAGGATGCAGATACAAGCAAAAAAGGAAAAGCGATAGACAGGTTTTATGTCTGCGAGCACTGCAGGCTCGTATTTATCCTAGGCGAAGAAGTTGATGAGCACAAGATGCTGACAGGGCATAAGAAAATGAAAGAATATCCAATCGTGTAATAATATGGAGTTCGCAAATCCAGAACATAGAGTGGCACACAGCTGCTCCAAAAAGCTCAGCGATATTATGATGCAGGATCAATTAACATAGTTCAGCAAGACGTTATTTGTAATTCCCCCCGTAGGCCATATTGGTGAAGAAGACAGTGCAGAAACAGGTAGCAATCCTTGCTATAATTTCAGCGCTTCTGTCCTCCGCGCTTGCAATCCAAGTGGTGCGCGATGGCGGACTGGCCTTGGGACAGCTTGTCAGCCCGGCGATGCAGACATTACCAAACATAAATGCAGGACAATCGCAGCAATGTAGCAATAAAGGTACAGCAAGTACAACAACAGTTTCTAGCAGCAATGCATCTGCAATCCTTGACGCAGAAAGCGCGGCGCTGAATCAAGTATTCAAGAAAGCCGGCGGCTCGGTAGTCCAGATAACCAGCAGTGTCAAGACAGTCATCCCAAACATAATAATCAACGGAAATCCGCTTGAGCAGCAGTCAACCAGACTTGGCTCTGGATTTGTCTATGACACGCAAGGCAGGATCATAACCAACAACCACGTTGTCGACGGCTCCAAGACAGTCGACGTCACATTTATCGATGGCAACACGTATTCTGCCAAGGTTGTGGCGACAGATGCTTTCAGCGATATTGCTGTGCTGCAGATAACAGACGACTTTTCAAGCGAGCATCTAACTCCTCTCTCGCTTGGTGACTCTTCGCAGCTGCAGGTAGGCCAGCAGGTGATCGCGATTGGGAACCCGTTTGGACTGAGCGATACCATGACCACAGGGATAGTGAGCCAAGTAGGCAGGCTACTTCCAAACGAGGAGATGGGATTCTCGATACCAAACGTCATCCAGACTGATGCCGCAATCAATCCCGGCAACTCTGGAGGTCCGCTGCTTGATTTGCAGGGTAACGTGGTAGGGATCAACACAGCTATCAGTTCCAGCACTGGTGAATTCTCTGGCGTCGGGTTTGCAATCCCATCAAATGCAGTGGCGCGCATTGTGCCTCACCTAATACAGGACGGCAAGTACGACCACCCGTGGCTCGGTATAGCTGGAACAAGCCTGACACCGGATCTGGCAGAAAAGATGGAGCTGCCAAAGGACTTCAAGGGCGTGGCCATAGCCTCAGTGGCACCCAGGGGACCGGCAGACAAGGCAGGCATTATTGGCGCAACCAGAAATGACATTCCTGCGGGCGACGTTGTAACTGCGATCAACTGGCACGCGGTCAAGAGAATCGAAGACATCTTCTTTTACATAGAAGAGCACACATCTGTGGGAGACAAGGTGACTATAACGGTGTACAGGGACGGCCACTCGAAGGACCTTACCGCGACACTCCAGGCAAGGCCGCTTCCTGTGATGCAGACGAGCTAGCTAGACTACTTTTACTGCAACGTCTGCGTCAATTATTTTCTTTTCTTTTGCAATTTCAAACATTCTTTCGATCGCTTGCTTGCCGCTGCGGCCCATATTGAGCGTCAGCTCGTTGACATACATTTTCACGAATTTCGTTATCGTTTCCTTTGGCTGGCCCCGCCCGTACTGCATTGCATAGCGAACTGCGGCGTCAATATTGTCAAGGCCGTACTTGATTGACTTTGTAAAGATGTCGCTGAATTCTGTGATCTGGCTTTTGCTCATTGTCCGGGTGCTTGCCACGTTGATGCCAAGCGGAACAGGCAGGCCTCCCATGTTATCTGACCACCAGCGGCCAAGGTCTAGCGCGCTAGCAAACTTTGTCTTGTCAAAAGTTATCTGCGCTTCGTGGATCACAAGGCCGGCATCTACCTTGCCTGTCGCGACCGCGTCTGGTATTGCCTCAAACGACATCTCTATCTCCCTGAACCTGCCCCCGATTGCCAGTTTTAACAAGAGGTTGGCCGAGGTCATTTTCCCCGGGATCGCGATCGTCGCCTTTTGCAACTGCTCCGGTGTCGTCACCTTGCTGCTGCCTTTTTTTGTAATGACTATTGGGCCGTAGTTGAGCCCAAAGCTCCCGCCGCTCTTTAGTATGACATAATCGTTCAAGTAAGCGTAAGCGTGGGCAGATACTGCAGTCACATCCAGCTCGTGCTTGAGCGCACGGCGGTTGAGCGTTTCAATGTCTTGGATCACGTGCTTTACTGCAAAGCCAGACCTGACTTTGCCCGATGCGATGCCGTAGAACATGAACGCGTCGTCCGCGTCCGGCGTGTGACCTAGTGTTATCTCCATATGTCGTCTCCGGGTTCCTTCCTGCCACTATTAATTCTTGGCAACATTTAATAGTCCTGCTCAAAACTTTTTTCGATTGAAGCATGCCAAAGTTCAAGTCAACTCAGGACATATTGAGGATAATTGGTAACAAGGATCAAATACGCAACTTTGGCGTCATTGCCCACGTAGACCACGGCAAGACGACCATGAGTGACAGCCTGCTTGCCGCATCGGGAATCATTTCCCCGTCTGTCGCAGGCCAGGCTCTGGCGCTCGACTCTATGAAGCTCGAGCAGAATCGCCAGATGACAATCAGGGGAGCTAACGTCACGCTGTTCTATGAAACAGACGGCAAGGAATACGTCATCAACATGATAGATACGCCCGGCCACATCGACTTTACCGGCAGGGTGACACGCGCACTGCGCGCGATCGACGGCGTGGTTGTAGTATCGGACTCTGTAGAGGGCATCATGACCCAGACAGAGACCGTCACGAGGCAGGCCCTAGAGGAGCGCGTAAGGCCCGTGCTTTACATTAACAAGATAGACAGGCTGGTCAAGGAGCTAAAGCTGGGTCCAGAGGAGATGCAAAAGTGGCTTATGAACATCATCAGCCACTTTAACCAGCTAGTCGACATTTACGCCGAGCCGGAGGTTAAGGAAAAGTGGAAGGTCAGCATACAGGGCAACAGCGTGGCCTTTGGCTCTGCCAAGGACAGGTGGGGCTTTAACTTCAAGATGGCCAAAAAGACTGGCATCAACTTCAAGGACGTCTATGACGCTTACACAAGCAACGACCCAGCACTCATCAAGTCGCTTTCAGAAAGATCGCCTTTGTCAGACGCGGTTCTCGGCATGGTCGTGGAACACCACCCGCCGCCCCATGTCGCGCAGAGGTACAGGATTCCCAAGATCTGGCCCGGCGACCTTAACTCTGACATTGGAAAGGCGCTTTTGGCCTGCGACGAAAAGGGCCCCGCGCTCATGATGGTGACCACAATAAACGTCGACCCACAGGCCGGCAGAGTCGCCACCGGCAGGCTCTACTCTGGCACGATAAAGGACGGCGATGAAGTCTACCTTATCGATGCAAAGAGGCCAGGCAGGGTTCAGTCGGTCAACATCTACATGGGCAACACTAGAGAAATAGTAAGCGTACTTCCTGCCGGCAACATCCCGGCGCTGCTCGGGCTTGACTATGCCATTGCAGGTGAGACGATATCTACAGTCAAAGGCGCGCAGGCGTTTGAATCGATCAAGTACGTGTCGGAGCCTGTGGTAACCATTGCAGTCGAGCCAAAGCACCCCAAGGACCTGCCAAAGCTGGTCGAGGGCTTGCGCACCATCACTGTTGAAGACCCGAACCTCATTGTAAAGATCAACGAGGAGACTGGCGAGACACTGATGGCAGGAATGGGTGTGCTGCACCTAGAGATCGCAACTTCCCTTCTGCAGGAAAAGGGGCTTGAAATCGTGACGACTCAACCGCTCATCAACTACCGCGAAACCATCCGCGCAAAGGCCGGCCCCATAATGAGCAAGTCTCCAAACAAGCACAACAAGATATTCATGCGCGTCGAGCCACTGCCAGATGACATCCTTGAAATGATCAGGACGGGCAAGATAAAGGAGGACATGGACAAGAAGGAGATGGCCAAGCTCCTGAGGGACAAGGGATGGAGCGCGGACGAGGCGAGGAGCGTGGCTGCGATCGACGTGAGCGGCAACATGCTAGTGGACGAGACAAAAGGTGTCCAGTTCCTGCAAGAGTCGATGGACTCAATACGTTCAGGCTTTGACGACGTAATCCGCAATGGGCCGATAGCCCACGAGCAGGTAAGGGGCGTGAAATTCGTCCTGCACCACTTTGTGCCGCACGAAGACCCAGCGCACAGGGGCCTTGCGCAGCTGATGCCGGCCACAAGGAGGGCCATGCTGGGCTCGATGCTCATCGCAGATCCTGTATTGCTAGAGCCGATACTTGGAATAGAAATCAAGTGCCCGCAAGACCTGATAGGGCAAGTGTCAAGCGTGCTGTCAGGCAAGCGCGGCAAGCTCTTGAATGTGGAGCAGAAGGGCATCATTGCAATCATGCAGGGTGAAGTGCCGGCTTCTGAAACGTTCGACCTGTCAGAGAAGATGAGGGGAGCGACAGCAGGCAAGGCGCTGTGGAACACCTACTTCAAGGCATGGCAGCCAGTTCCAAACTCGATATTTCGGACGCTGGTTGGAGACGTGAGGAAGAGGAAGGGACTCAACCCCGAGCCACCATCGCCAGACGAGTTCATAGACAAGGAGTAAAAAGACAAAATCCCTCCTCCCTATGCTCATTTTTGTGCCGTCTCTACATTAGTATGTAGGCGAGGAGACCAGAGCTCCCTTTTCTTCGAAAAACACAATCGTTCGCGAAGCTCTTTTTCAGTACGTATATTGCACAATGCAATTAGTAGTACACAAGGGTGAACGATTCTACAAATCGTTTAAGCCGGTGGCAGTGCTCAAAAAGATGCTTGGCGTGCTCTTTGAACTGGTAAGCAAGTAAAACATCGATAGGCTCACTGAGCAGTGGGCCGCAGAATCAAGAAATATCGTGCTTCTTTCAGGAAGCAGTTTTTTCTTTGGAGACTGCGATTGCCTTTACCTACAAGGTATCAAAATATTTCATAGGCGCGGACGCCAAGCTCATAAGATCCAAGGACAATAACGATTCTTCTATCTCGTTCATTATCGGCATGATGGGGGCGCAAACTTTTCCTATTTCCGCGCGAGGTGCTTTTACCATTTGTATAACTTTTCCCTCCAAAACACGTCGTTCTTGGCCGTCGCATGATTTGCATTATTCTGGAGATGGTTGCCCTGCCTGCTGTGCCACCTTTTGCCTGTTTCAAATAACGACTGCTTGTTCACAAAGTTCGACACTGTAAGGAAGAAGCCGATTATCGCTACGATGGACCACACCTGGCTTACTGTGGAATTCGTTGCGTGCATGATGTTGAGCCCGTGCATTATTGTACCCACCACGGCAAAAGACAACGCCGTACTTCTTACCGCCTTCTCACGATTGACAAATCTGCTTATCATTTGAGGTCACGGCTGCCTTGAGGTACAATCTCAATCAGCATGAGGGCATGAAGAAAAGGGTTAGTTTGTATAAAAAAAGGACATACACACACCGATGTTCCACAGGTGTTATATGATCGCCTGCCCTTGGCTACCATGTTTCAGCCAGCGGCCAGGATGACCTAGAGTAAAAAATAATGACGAGCTTCATAAAAGAAGTAGAAAAGGGTAGTAGTTCCTTCAGTACCCTCTGCGACTCAGATCTTTGGAGCAGAGAAATACTTCTTGTGTTCTGGATGAAAGTATCCTCATTTTCTTTGTGTTCTTCGGCAGGTGCCAGCTGCTTTGCCATGTCTTCAGCTGTTTTTGCCGGCTTGCGCAAGAACTCCATCGAGATCCTAAGGGCAATTGAGATTACTAGACAGGTGTCTGGAGATAAAAATGACAACAAACGATCCTAAAACACAAGGCAAGGGTAGATACTAGTTAGTCTCTGCCTTGCGCCATAACGTGCTGGCTAGACGCTTTCGATGTTCTTTGCAGCCTTGTTGATCTTCTTGCATATCCTGTTTATTTTTGCAGACCCATAGGCGGTTCCAATTATGATCAGTATTCCCCCGATGCCTGCCAAAAGGACGATATAGTTATCAAGGGCCTGTTGCACGATATCGTACTGGATCTCAGACACTATCAGCTGGCTTATCATGACCTGATCTATCATGTCCTTTACCACCGGCGGAACGGTCAAGCTGGATGCCTATGCTGATCGCAAACAATGCCGCTCCCAAGCACGCTTGTAACGATCTGGGCCGCAGCCAGATCCAGTTGCAGCGACAAATCACTAATGCTCATTTTTTATTATTATTCTGTTACCGCCCCGTGTTCTTGTAAAAAGCTGGAAGTAACAGGCCACTACACATATCCATCATCAAAGTGGGTTTAAAAACTGCCTTGTCAGTTCTGACATATGGTCAGAGTGCAGATATTCAAGACGATCGACGCACCGCAGGACAAGATATTCTCAATTATCACCGACTTTGAAAGGCTGCCTTCCAGGTTGCCGGACAGGTACAAATCGCTGCAGGTGCTTGAACGGACAGGCAACAACATTGTGACTGTCAAGGAAACCATCGTGTATGCCGGCAGAGAGATTCACCAGATTACACGACATGAGATAGACCCAAGCCGGCGTCTGAGGAGCGAAGTTATAGAAGGTGACACTAAAGGGACAGTGGTAGAAATAACGTTCGAGCCGGATGATGCCGGCGGGACAACAACAAGGGTGTCTGTGGACTTGGACCTAAAGCTGGGCAAGCTAGGCTCTGTGCTAGGAGTCTTTGCCAAAGGCAGGATAAAGGGCGGCCTTGAGCGCATGATGGCGCAGTTCTGCAACGCTGTCTAAACACGACATCACTGGAAAAAATGCGCGTTAATGCAGCGCGCGTTTTGTGCTAAAAAAGTGCATTATTCTGGTTTGATTATTAGCAGCTGTGGCTGGATTTATTATTTGATACGCCCTTCGCTGCGCAAGTCCGACAGTATCCTCATGAGCGTGTCATAATCTACATCAACGTTGTTTAGTATGACAGAATGGTCGATCTTGCCGGATTTCTTGATGAACTTTTCCACTAAAGCCTTTTTCTTGTGATACTTTCTGTCCTGCACAGCAAGAGACTGACTGGCAGACATTATAAACAATTACTGATAATGGACCAAGAATGCACAATGCTTTTATTTTTACTAGGCCAAGCAGGTCTTATTGCCAAGGCTGGCAGTTCACACTATAGTTAGTGTGCTGGCAGCGGCTATCATCCTGTTCCCAGCTTTTGCTGCAAATGCTACCGCCGTCATGAACAAGGTCGCAGAAACAACGATAATTGTCAATGAGCGGTGCGACGGCCCCGTGATTGCTCCTGATCTGTTTGTCAAGGATCGGGCTGGCAATGTCATCATCAGCCAGGCAACCGCAGGGACACAACTGTTGATTGAGGGATCTGTATTTATGGACTGCTTCCAATACCCTGAAAACTTGCAGACGGCTATCTTTGAGGTCAAGGACGAGCAAGGTCATACTACACATCTCGCTTGGCAGCAGACTCTTTCTTCAGAGGACTTGGGCGGGCAGAAGATAATAACAATAACGGCCGGGGTGTCTTGGACGCCGGACAAGCCGGGCACCTATACGGTCAGGTTCTTTCCAATCGTCTGCATGACATGCACCCCGATTCTGCACAATGTTGTGATCAAAGAAATCACTGTTGTGGTCTAGCAGAGACTAGTACAGTGAAAGTTGCTAATAATTATAAACAATCAGAACGTCTTTTCTAATGCAACAACAATGAAACTGGACCTGCCAAGGTACACTGAAAGGTTTGGAGCTACGAGCCTGCATGGGGTGCAGCGGGTCTACGAGCTGGACTCGGGCTTTGACGATGGCAAGTCAATGTCAGAGACACTCATGAAGGTTGGAAACGAGCAGATCTCCGAGATCGAGAGAAAGATGGCCATAGTGATCCCAATCAAGGGCGAACGGCTCAGGCTGCTCGAAGGGGTGCTCAGCGGGGTGCCGCACGACTGCCTTGTCATAATCGTGTCAAACAGCCCCCGCCAGCCGGTGGACAGGTACATGCTGGAAAAGGACGCGCTCCAGCAGTTCAACAAGTTTGTAGGGCGCAACGCGTTGATCCTGCATCAGCGCGACCCCGGCCTGTCAGAAGCGCTCAATGAAGTGGGATACACCAGCATGCTTGGGCCCGACGGGGTGGTGAGGAGCGGCAAGGCGGAAGGGATGGTCCTTGGCATGCTGCTTGCCAAGATGGCCGGCAAAGAATATGTAGGATTCATTGACGCGGACAACTATGTCCCCGGCGCAGTCAACGAGTATGTCAAGATTTTCGCCTCCGGCATAGCCATGTCCAAGACTCCTTATACCATGGTCAGGGTGTCGTGGATCTACAAGCCAAAAATGTCAGAGACCGGCCTTTACTTTAGCAAGTGGGGGCGGGTGTCAGAGCTGACGAACCAGCACCTGAACTCGCTCATATCGTACTACACCGGCTTTGAGACCGAGGTAATGCGCACCGGCAACTCGGGCGAACACTGCATGTCGCTCAAGCTGGCAGAGCTCCTGACGTTTTCGTCCGGCTATTCTATAGAGCCGTATGAAATAGTGAACGTGCTTGAGGAGTTTGGCGGCATCATCCCAACTTCATATCAGGACGCGATGGACAAAGGAGTAGAGGTGATGCAGGTCGAGACCCGCAACCCTCACTTTCACGAGGACAAGGGCGAGGACCACCTGAAGGAGATGGTGGTGGCATCTATGGGATCGATATACCACAGCAAGATATGCCCGCCAAAGCTTCGCGAAAAGATACTGGAGAGCCTGCGCACAAGGAACATGTTGGAAGAAGGCCAGCAGGAGCCGCCGGCGCCGGTCAAGATAGACCCTTTCAAGGACATCGACATACGGCAATTTGCAAAAGTTCTAAGCAAGGCTTCTACATACGCACAGTAATAGATTGTTGATGCCAAAGCTTGCAGGGTTTGACATGGATGGCACGCTCATACAGGGTCGACTGGTCTTTGCGCTAGCAGATAGGTTCGACCTATCAGACAAGGTCAGGGCTATACAACAGTCAGAGGGCATGCTGGGGCACGAGCAGACAAAAGCTATAGCCGCGCTCTTTGCCGGCCTGACAAAAAAGGACCTGCTAGATGCGATAGAGTCGATACCGCTTACAAAGAACTGCGAGCGGACCGTTGCGGCATTAAGAGAAAGGGGCTACTACAAGATAGGGATAATAAGCGACAGCTACACTGTTGCCGCAAGCGCTGTCGCGGACAGGCTGCAGCTGGACTTTGTGTCGGCAAACGAGCTCCAAATGGAAAACGGCAAGATCACTGGCAAGGTCAAGATGCCGCTTGGGTGGGAGAAGATCGGCTGCTTTTGCAAAATTTCGGTGTGCAAGCGCTACCACTTGGAAAAAGCTGCGCGGCAGTTCGGCGTACCAATACAAGCCACACTAGCAGTCGGCGATACCAAGTCTGACATTTGCATGATAAGGCGCGCTGGAGTAGGGGTCGTGTTCATGCCAAAGGATAGCGAAATAGCAAAGGCAGCTGACAAAATCGTACAGGAGTCCGATCTCCTAAAAGTATTAGAATTTGCTGCATAAATGTTTAAAAACCATTAATGGGTAGTTAAGTCGGTTAAGTCAAGCTATCTGCCACCTACGGCAAGGCTTGGCTTTTGAAATTTGGTTAGAGGAAAATATGTGTGGGATAGCAGGTATTGTGAGCAAAAATGGTGAGAACGTCGTGCCGCTTGTAGGCTCGATGCTCTTATGCATGATTAACCGCGGCCCGGACGGGGCTGGGCTGGTTGCCGATGGACACATCATCAAGTCAAACTCTATTGCCACGATGCGGCCACAGTTCCAGAAGATGAGCGGCAAGAGTGCTCTTGGGCACACGCGCCTTGCAATAGTTGGCGGCACGTGTGGCGCGCAGCCATTTAGCAGCTGCGACGGCCGGCTTGTTCTGGAGCACAACGGCGAGATATACAACTACAAGAAGATAAGGAAAAAGCTGGAAAAGCGCCACAAGTTTTCAACGACGACTGATAGCGAAGTCATTGTCCACCTCCTTGAAGATCATCTTCGCAGGAACAGCCTGATCGGCGCGATCAAGCGTACAGTTGCAGAGCTTGACGGAGTGTACGCGCTTGCAATTCAGGACATAAAGACTGGCAAGACGGCACTTGTCAGGGATAGGATAGGAGTGCGGCAGCTGTACTACGCAGACAACGGCAGGTTTGTCGCCTTTGCATCAGAGCGCAAGGCACTCTGGAGGATCGGGATGTCCGAGCCGACAAGGTCCATACTGCCGGGCAGCGCGACTGTAGTATCATCAGACGGCCAGCTTGAAAGCTTCCACGTGGCCGACCCGATCCCGACAAAAGTCAGGATAGTGCATAGGACCATGAAATCCGCGGTGGAAGGGTACAGAAAGGCACTTATTGAATCGATGGAAAAGCGCACGCAGGACTTTCAAAGGATAGGAATAATATTTTCTGGCGGCATCGACAGCGTCCTTGTCGCATACTTGGCAGCCAAGATGGTGCCCGAAGTGGTATGCTACACTGGCGGTGTCAAGGGCTCTCATGACATCGCCTATGCACGCCAGATCGCCGAGAGGCTCGACCTGAAGCTAAAGGTGGCCGAGCTTGACCAAGATGCAGTAGAAAAGCTGGTACCCGAAGTGATCAATGTGATCGAAGACGCAAACGCCGGGCAGGTCGAAGTGGCGCTGCCAGTCTACAGCGCAGTCAAGCTTGCTCATGAAGATGACATAAGGGTGATGCTCACCGGGCAGGGCGCGGACGAGCTGTTCGGTGGCTACTCGTGGTACCCCAAGGTGGTTGAAAAGGAAGGCTACAAGAAGCTGCGGGAACGCATGGTTGAGGATCTGCTTTTGCTATACAAGGAGACGCTTGAACGGGAGGACAAGATAACGATGGCACACAGCATTGAGCTGCGTGAGCCTTTCTTAGACACCGAGGTCATTAGGGTCGCGCTGGCAACCGAGCTCCGGCTGAACGTAAAGGGAGGGCATGACACTTTTGGCAAGCACGTCCACCGCAGGCTTGCACAGAGCTTGGGGATTCCAAAAGACATCGCCTACCGCGTCAAGGAGGCGGCGCAGCACGGCTCTGGCATGCACGATGTCATTGGCGCCATTGCAAGAAAGCACGGCTTTGACGACTCGTCAGTCCCGGCAAGCTATATCGCCGCGCTCAGGCAGCGAGAGAAGATAGGGAGCTCGCAGAGGTACGGCTACCTCTTTGGCGACGAGAAGATATGGACAGCAGAGCCGCACGTCCAGATGTATCTTGACAGCATATCAAAGAGGCTGCCGCGGTTCGAGGTCGTGGCCAAGGTCAAGTAAGCCTGCAGTTTGAGACCGACCTTATGCTCCTTGCGATCAGGAAGGGAGCTATTACTAGAGCAGGGATGCTTGCGGCGATAAACAATGTCTGAAACGGCGCCAGCACGCTTGCGCTTGTTCCTGCCCCTGCGACGCCAACTCCGATAAGGGCAGAAAAGAGGCTGCCGGCACACGTCGGGCACCCGACAAAGAGCCCACATGTCGCGCCCACTCCGCCTGCAAGCGACGTGGTGGCGCGCATTGCTTTCTTTAGCCTGTAGGCAAAGATGCTGAGGGCCACGTTAAAGCCGACCAGCCCAGAAACGACGGTGGCCAGTATCACGTTTAGCGGAATTATCAATATCAAAAAGTGGTCGGTAATGTAGACGGTGAACATTGGCATGTAGCCGGGGGCTGCGCAGCAGAGAGTCAGGTCAACTGACGACACTTCGATTCCCCTTTCTGTGAGCGATACGTCCGGCCGGTAGACCAGTATCTGAGATAAAAAGCCGAAAAAGACCCCGTAGCCTATTGCCGCGACCGCCATTATCTTCCAGTATGTCCTGTTGGCAAACGCGCCGGTGATAAACGAGATCAGGCTGTCGCTTCCCGCGGTGCGCATTTGTTCCGCGCGAAAGATTGTGTATACGCCATACAGCATTGACGCCATTGAAGCTGCAGTTATTGCAAGGACAGCGTATGCAAGGTTGCTCAGCTGCTGCGCCTGCACGGCCAGAGGGTCTGCGGAAGGCACGGTGAGCCGCGAGTATACTATGAAAGCAATAACGAGCGAGAAGAGTCCTACAAAAAAGATCCTAAAGCCGCTTTCTCTCAAGCCCTGCCAGCGCTTCTCGTCCATGCCTGATGTGACCAGAACAGGATCGGCCGACTGCAAATTAAATCCTATCGGATTCTGATAAACCCTTAATTCTTGGTACGTGTATAGTAGACACAATGCCAGACCTTCAGGACGAAGAATACATCCCAGCCCGGATAAGCTACGTGGGGTTCGTGGACCAAGTGGGACTGGAAGGAGTCGTCGTGCTCAAGTCTGAGGACGGCAAAGAGTTCCCAATGCGCGCCTTTTCCGGCGAAGTTGCAAGGCATATTTCGCGCTTTCAGGAAGGCGACAAAGGCAGCATCCCGACGATATACAACCTTGTAGAAGAGATCGCAGTGATGCAGGATCTGCTCTTGGTCGAAGTGCACGTCTACCAGAGCGGCTCTGTGCTGCGGGCAAACCTCTACTTCAAGAGCAAGAAGGATGGCGAGCTGGTGCTGCGGAACTACCGAGCTTCAGACTCGATTGCACTGGCAGCTTACTATGACATTCCAATCAAGGTAAGGAAGAACCTGTTTGAAGAAGCGATAGAGCGTTAATAATAATCGTTCTATGGTATATAGCTCAATTACGCTAAAGCATTCGAATTCTGACAGGCCTCTATCATCTGGTATAATAATAACATCGCCAGAAAAAATTGACAACAACCTCATGCGCCGAAAGTTCTAGCCATTGCTTGCCTGCTTTGTTCAAAAATCGTCGTCACGTTCTGCGATGAAACCCATACGCATGCAAGGTACTCACAGTCATGACAGACCTTCAGGTTTTCCCATTCCGGCATGTTCCAGAGCTCGCCTATGTCGTACTGCAGTATATTGTACTGCTGCGTCGGTACTGCTAGTTTCCAGCAAGGTATTCGTACCATGCCATTGGCCTGTATAGTCAGGCTTTTCCACACGCCACATTCTTTGAACATGGGTCTTCCAAAATCAACTATTTGTTTCCAGTAAAGGGGCGGCACGCCAATGAAAGGTTTGTCATGAGTCTTGGTGTAGTTCAAGATGCCCTGAGCAACCTTGCGAATAGTTTCTTGATCTGGCGACAATGTGTCAAATCCAAAGCCGCCTACCCTGTTCTCTACAAGCGCTGGCGTTATTGTGGGAATCCCAAATTCCTTGTACATGTGATCAAAGTATTCGCCAGTTATGAACTCGTCAGTGTTTCACTTTGTGATGACAGCATTAATGTACCTGTTCATCTTGTGCTCTGCGACAGCATGCAGGTTATCCATCACCCTGTGGTATTGTTCTGTAGGATGCCTCTTTATCTTGCAGTACAAGTCTTTGTGTATTGAATCAACACTGACGCACAGGCTGTCGATATTTTCTTTCAGTATTTTTATGTCAAAAGTATGCAGGAACGATCTGTTGGTAACTACGGTTACTGGCAGATGCAAACTCTTCAGGTGCTGTATCAATTCAAGAAAATCCTTTCTTGAAGTAGGCTCGCCTCCTCCATTATTGACCAGATGCAATATTTGGCAGCCTTTGCCATAGCTATCTTCCATTGATCTGTATTGAGATCATGTTTTGCCGCAATTTCAGCTGGTTCTCCTTGTTAAGATCGCTAAAGAGGCACATGGGACACACAAAGTTGCAATAATGAGTCATGCCAAACACTGCTACCAGAGGCAGCCTTCTTCCAACGATTCTATTGAATGACTATTTTCCAAGAACTCTGATTGCTTTACCGGTATCAAATGACATGCTCTCATAGAACAAAAGCTAATATTTAACATGAAATGCATTTTTTATTAATAATGATGCGTAATTGTGCTAAAGGTTTTGTATATTTGACCAAAGTCAAAATTCTTATAAATTTGTTACTGCTTTCTTATTATATTTATGATTAAAGGAAGGCAGTACGTTCTGACTGCAGACAGGTCTCTCATGTCGCATTACAGGCACAATATGCTTTTTGGGTTCATAGTGTGCTTCCCTGCGGAGAATGTACCACCATTCATGTTCAAGCAGGTGTTCTGCCCGGCTGTCCCGTTTGATAAAAACACGGGCAAAGCCGACGCAGCTCCCCTAGGACTCCGAAGGATAGAAGCGGGCTTGATGCAAGGTGGATTTGATAGAAAGGACATAATCATAGCTCACCCAGATCATATCAACAAGTCGATAGGACAGGATACAAAAATAGTTGGCTTAAATGTCATGGATCCGCTTGGAGTAGGACCATTTCCTTCTGCAACAACCCAAGGTCAGGTGGTCACCATCAACAGAGTAATATTCCGAGATCTCTGCATGAAAGTAAAGGACCTCAAAGAAAAATATGGGTTTAAAGTGGTGGTTGGCGGAAGCGGGGCGTGGCAACTATCGTTTGATAAGAATATCCGAGAAGAGTATGGCATAGACCACCTAGTGATAGGGGAAGCAGATGACAAGATCGCCGAGATCTACCAGAATATAATAGCAGGCAATGCTCAGGAAATAACATTTACCCGTACAAATACGATAAAGGACATACCGTACATACAAGGCCCAACAACGAACGGCCTCATAGAAGCTATGAGAGGATGCGGCAGAGGATGCGACTTTTGCGATCCGAACCTGAGGATGAAGAGAGATTTTCCAATTGACCGGTTAAAGAAGGAAGCGATGATCAACCTGAAACATGGGATCACTAGTGTATGGCTGCAATCAGATGAAATCTTGCTTTATGGCTGTGACAACTCTGAATTGAGGCCAAACAAGGATGCTGTGATAAATCTGTTCAAGGAGATGAAGTCTCTGCCAAATGTTAACTACGTTGGTGCTGTACACCTCACATTCTCGTCAGCAATGGCAGAGCCAGAATGCATAAGGCAGATGTCACAGATTAACAACTTTGGGCCGGACAGATGGAACGGAGTGCAGATCGGGCTAGAGACTGCGTCTGCGAAATTAATAAAGAGACACATGCCTTACAAAGTCAAGCCATTTTCTCCTCAGGAATGGCCCTGGATAGTCAGGGATGGCATCAAGTTACTCAATGACAATTATTACTTTATAGCAAACACTATTGTAATTGGCCTGCCTGGAGAAGATGACGATGACGTCAGAGAAACCATAGAGCTGATCAAATCGCTGGATGGAACGGCATGTGTAGTCGCGCCACTACTTTACACAGATTACCATGACCCCAACAAAACGGTAACGGCAAACAAGCTGACAAAATTACAATGGGAGCTTTACTTTCGCTGCTGGTACCTAAATGCCAAGACAGTTTCCAACTGGGTTTGGTATGGCACTGCGCACTTTAATCCCATTGTAAGGATGGTTGCCGTGACATTCACAAAGCTTGGTCTGTGGTATGCGCTCAGGCTTATACACCGTGATGCAAAGCGTTTTGCAGGTGTAGAATTAATGTAAGAGATCAGCAGCTTGTAAAAGTAGTCGCCCACAATAAATAATTCACTGCAAAAATCTCTCTATTCACGCTCGTTATGCAACAAAAGCGTTGCATAACTTGTTGCATACTCATGAACAGTTCAAAAAGTCATTGATGCTAAGCTTCTTGATATGCTGAAATTAAGTAGAACTAATTATGTTTCGATTTTGTTGCATAACGAGATGCAATCAAGACAGGGGGTAATATAATATGCAACAAGATAGACCAAGGGCTCGAAAGCAGCTTTCAAATCATCCAAAAACTACAAGAGTAACAGAGTCCATAACATGGTATAGTGAATAGAATCACAGTTACAGTTGGTATTGCCATAGTCGCTGCTGGAGCTATACTTATTGGAAAGGGCTTTTTGGAGAAAAATACCTATGAAAATTGTCTTAGGTGGCTAGAAGGACATTATATGGATTCAGGCACTTCAGTTCCAATGCAATGTCAATCTGATCAATCTCAAACTTTCTTCTTAACAGGATTATTATTGAAAGCGATTGGCAGTATCGTATTGTTATTGGGATTGAAGGGTTTGCCATTGTTGCCGTCATTTAATCCACAACCACAAAAGGAGAATAATCATCATCAGACATTTTGAAGGATAAGTTATCATGTGCCTAAGTCAGTCTGAAGTTGCGTCTAATGAGCTCTTTCTCAATCCTAAATAGACGTAGCCGAAGTGACAACTAACTAGAGGCTCGGAAGCATATTATTTAACATGACAGAGGTGAGTCTCGATAGTTTCATAATACCTACTGCAGTGAGGACACAGAAATCTTGGCTTAAACTTCAGCGATTCTACCTTTCTCATTGAGTTTGACACCTTAATCGCAGCAATGCCCAAGCCTGTTACTATCGGAACAATTATTGCAACTATCTGCCACCATTCCATTTAGGCTTTACCTGCTTTATAGCTAGATACTGGCAAATTAACTTATTCTTTCTATTGGTATAACCAAGGCTCAATAAGGATTTAGGAAAAAAGAATGAGGCAGAAAGCTCTACCTGTCTGCCTTCTTTACAGTCACAGTGCCTTGGAGCCATGGATGAGCGGCACTGAGATAGTTGTACGTTCCTTCCTCTGTGAAGGTAAAGGCAAAAGTTCCGCCCTCTGGTTCAATCAGAGTTCTTATCTTGCCAAAGCCACCTGGCATGTCCTCGTCCTGTCCAATGACTCTCTCTGGATTGACATTTTCATTTACCCATACTACCGTATTGTTGACTCCTAAAACAACTGTAATGTCTTTTGGCGTAAAGTTAACATTGTTATCAGCCAAGCTTGCGCCTGCAGGGATAGTTACAGTAACAGACTGTGGCGGATGGATTACATCTAATGCAAATGTGTTTCTTGGTAACGTGGTATTGATAATTATCCCAGTAAAGACAGCCACTGAAACTCCGGCTACCAAGGCAGCTATGATAGCCCTTCTTCTGGATTCCTGCCCTTTTCGTTTATCGGTGTTGTTGCTATTTTCGTTTGTCATCAGGTATCTTTACAACTGCTTGCTACTTTATCATAATGTTTGTATTTCTTGTTCAAATGCTGTCTAGGCGACATTCAGAGCTGTTCCAATGTTGGAACAGGCACTACGAAGGTTTTCTTTAATATCAAGCGACATGCAAATCACAGTGAAATTATCATGTAGGCACCAGCAGCAGATGACAGTGGTAAGAAGGATGCAACGACGGATGCCGAACTAAAGGAAGCACTACAGGGCAAAACGTTGCAAGTCTATCTTATGCTGCTAGATTCTCCTGACCCTATTGGGGCTAGAGAGGTACAAAGAAGACTAGATTATTCAAGCGTCAATGTCGCAGTTCATCACTTAGAGAAACTTTGTAGAGTTGGACTGGCAACAAAGGATGAGCATGGCAGATATTCTGCATCTAGAAAGGTCAGCATAGGAATAATGGAGCTTTTCATGAATATAGGAAGGGTACGTTTTCCAAGGCTTTTGTTTTATGCGGCCTTTTTTGCAGCTCTAGCTGTCATGTATTTTGCTACTGCACCTATAGTACTAGGAAGAGATAGCGTCTATGTCATGGTATTTGCAATAGCCGGCACAGGATTGCTTGCTTATGAAGCGTTCAAGGTTTGGCGGCAGATATGAGCTATATCAGGTAGTAACCAAAGGCTGAAAAGATCATTTGGATAAATCGATAAATCTTACTACCACAATAACATGCATAATTTGAGCTCAGCCAAAGGCTCCAAGCTTTTTGCAAGTGATAGAAAAAGTATTATCATAATGCTTACAATATCTCTATTTGCTCTAGGTGTAACAGCCGGCGTGCTGTTAGCATATCAGCAATTTACAAGGTCAGCTATTCCAAATCTGATAGCAGAAAAAGATGCAATACAACTAGCAATCAAAGAAGGGAATTGGGATGAACAAAGTCTTAACGATAAGAAAATTGAAGCTACTCTCTTGCACGTGAAAGCAAATGGCTTTTCATTTATAGTTGACAAAACAGCACTGCATGACACTCTAACACTTTATCACAGCCAATTTCCTAACTATGAAGGCCAGTACATATGGATAGTAAGTATTACAGCACCTAACAATAGGGACTGGGGTTATGTAATAGATGCCACTAATGGCGAAATACTGATGCAACCGTAGCTCTATGTGTATATTGGTCGAAACTCTCATCTACCTGAAATGCTACCAGCACCATCCCACTCTTCAAATCTGATATGAGCAAAGTCCTTTGCATGCCCTGTCATGGCGGCATTGTCATATCGCTCCAGCAACAATTATCCCTTGAGTATGCCAAGCTCCAGAATGAAAAGTACAGCCAGCTTCCATCAATTTAAAAATGGATAACCTATCTGAAATCAGGCAAGGTTTCGGCAAATAGAATCCAGTACATGATAAGCATGAGTCATGGCATATCTGATCAACTTATGGTCATGCCGGAAACTCTGGTCAGTCATGGCGTGCCGATAGATACGGCAAAGCGCAAAGAAATTGCAATTGAATACTGGCAGAATTTCCTTGCTTGGTTCAATACTGCATATCCTCACATGCAGCGTACAAACACCATAGTTGCGTATCGCGGCTTTTTATCCTCTCATAGTATCAACTTTGCTCATGGAGAAGGTAAGCGTTATGGTCTATCAACCATATCTGAGAGGCTCGGCGAATACAAAGACATCATATGCTTACGCCGGAGCAAATTGAAACAGTAAACAGGCGGCTTGAAAATGAAAAATGACTGGCAATCATGGTCATTCATGAACATTGACCTGCATACCGGGGCTAGAGCTTTTGCAATGGCATCATTGAGCTGGGATAGGATAGCCATGTCTCCAGCGTTCAGGGTAGAGCAATTTGAACCCAAGATAAAGAAAGCATCGTGGTACTTGACAAGAGAAGGTAAGTGGTGGGTCAAGTACCCTACAGAAGAATGCTGCGCTATTGTTGAAACTGCTTATGACAGGCTGCCAAAAAGAGATTTTATGTTCTTTGAGGATGCTAAAAGTGATAGAGCCAACTGTCTGAGAGCAAGCTATTTTGCAAAGAGGATCGCAATCTGGTTCAGAAAGATATTTTCCGAGCTTGACAAAGGCACTTGGCTTAATGAAAAGACCAGAGTTTACGCGCTAGGAGATGGCTTGTACTTTGACGGCAAGCCGCTGCATTTATTCAGACACACTATGGCTCAATATTATCTGGCAGCCACTAATTGGTCATTAGTCTATGTAGCTAGTTTAGGCGGATGGGAAAATACAGAGATACTGAACAAGTGTTATGGAGGAATACCTGAGCACATCAGGGCACAGATTTCAAAGTCTGTACATGTTAGATTTGATACATTAGATCTTAACACTTTGATAGTTGCAACAGGTTACTCAGCCATTACTCCTACTGCTATTCGATAGATTAATCATAGATGAGATTTCCATGCATTATGTGAGTCTAACGAATTCAAGACTGCCACAGTAATAGGCGAACGTCTGGGCGGCACATGCTTGCAGGTAGGTTGTATCCCCACCAAATCCATTTGGCAGGCTGACCACTATGAGAATAAGATAGAAAAGTCAAAAGTTTGGCTATTCTGTAAAAGGCAACGGCGAGATCCATGACTTTAGATCAGTAATGGAATATCAGGAAAAGATAGTCAAAGGAATGATGCAGCTGAGAACAGGTAAGATGAGAGAGTGGAGTGCTGAAGTTATTGAAAGCAGAGGAGCTCTAAGGTCAAAGAATGAAGTGATAACCGAAGACGGTCAAATTTTGCAGGCAGATAAAATCCTGATAGGTACAGGCTCAAAATATCATGTGCCCTCAGTCGAAGGCATACAATATGCAATAGATGGAGATCAAGTACTGAAACTAAGAGAGCTGCCTGGCGAGAAAAGAGTGTTTATAATTGGTGCGGGCTTTGGCGGATTGGAGTATGCAACATTCAACCATTTGCCAAATCAATCTATCTTTCAATAAGAAGAGCTATTCTCAAAAGACAAGGATGTATCTTCGTTACTCTACAGAAAAATCACAGACCAAGGCATAACTGTATTTTTGAAAGATAAAGTCAAGAAGATAGAATCAAGCGGCAAGAATAAGATGGATCTGGGCAATGGTCTATCAATTGAATATCCTCTTACAGTACACCATGAAACATTTAATGGAACTGTGCAGAAGGCAGAAGTTGACTTGGTTCTGTATATGACAAAGCGCATACCCAACATAGACGGATTGAACCTTGACACTGTAGGAGTTGAATATGACAAGATTTGCATAAAGGTCAATGAATACTTGCAGACTACTGTTCCAAACATCTATGCAGGTGGTGACATTACAAACACGACAAAAAAGCTGACGACAGTTGGAAACCTAGACTGAGTATGCTGCCATAAACATGGTTAAAGGAAACATAAAGAAGCATCAGGACTTGAATCTTGCAGTAGAAGTGTATTACACAGAGCCGCCTATTTATCACGTGGGCGTCATGGAAGGGGAAGCAAAGGAGAAGGGAATCAAATATTCTACTGCCAAGGCTACTTACAACAAATTCCCTAGAGAAATAATAAATGGCAACTGGAATGAAAATGACGGTTTTATCAAAACGATATTTGAAAAAGATAGTGGCAAAATAATAGGCGGGCTGGTGTACGTAGAGGAGGCAGACAACATCATCCATATGATAATGGTGGCGATGCGCGCTGGGCTGACAACATTTGATTTAGGAAATCTACCTTTTTTCCATCCCTCACTTGCAGAAGGCGTAAGTTATGCTTCGCTTCATTAATGCAGAAAACGTTTGGATAGAGCAGTTTAAATCGTTGAATTGCTAAATGCTGGCGTGAAACAGAATCACGCAATAGAGATATTCTCCGCCGGCTGCCCACTATGCAGGCATATAACCGATGAAGTTGAGATTGGCAAATGTGAGGGCTGCTCACAGACAGTCTATGATATAAATAACATGACCGATGGAGTAAAGAGAAAGATGCGAGATTATGGCATAACGTCTGTACCAGCTACAATCATTGATGGCAATATCAAAGTCGTTGGGATTCCAGATTTTCCTTGGATATGCAGCGACGAGCTGTATCAAAAGCTCAAAAAGGAATATCCATTAAGGAAGTCTTAAGCAGTTTTACTCGGCACAGCATGATAGCTTGCTTACGTCCTGCTTGAAGGCCGTCGCTACAAGTTTTATTGCTTCAGACATTGTTGGAAACACATGCACTGTGTCAATAATGTCATCAATCGTCAACTTGTATTTTATAGCCATTACTGCCTCGTGAATCATATCTGCTGCAATGCTTGCAAGAATGTGCACGCCTACAATGCGATTGTTCTTCTTTGGATCTATAGCCATTTTGATCAAGCCTTTTGTATCGTTGACCGTCAGCGCTTTAGGCACTTCTTTCATTGACAGAGTTCGACACGAGCAGTAATTGTATTTCTGCATCATCTGCTTTTCTGTCATACCAACGTTTGCGACTTGCGGCGAAGTGAAAATAGCAGATGGTACAGAGAGCAGATCAATCTTTTTGTGGCTGCCCGTCAATGCATTCTCGGCAGCGGTTGCACCTGCCTTTGCCGCCAGCGTTTCAAGCATAGGCTCGCCTACAACGTCGCCGCCGGCCCAGATGTGAGGTGCACTCGTGTGCATCTCCGAATTGACAACTATAGCTCCATCTTCTCTTAGCTTGACGCCGGCATTTTCCAGATGCAAATCAGCAGTATTTGGTCTTCTGCCGGTTGCCATCAGCAACTGTTCTGCTTCAAACACTCTTTCTTGCTTATTTACAGATACTTTGATAAACCTACTTCCATTCTTCTGCCATACTTCCTGCACGTTAACGCCAGTGACAATTTCTATGCCTTCTTCAGTTAGATATTGATGCAGTCCTTGCGATATTTCAGGCTCATGCTCTGGAATTATCCTGTCGCTTCTCTGCAATACAGTCACTGTGGTGCCAAACCGGGCATACATCTGTGCAAATTCAAGACCAAGAGCACGGCCGCCTATCACTATCATTGAAGACGGCTTTTCCTTCAATGCTAACGCTTCATTGTTAGTCAGATACTTTACATTCTCTATTCCTTTGAATCTTGGAACAGATGGCGAGGAGCCAGCGGCGATAATGAATTTATTGGCCTCGAATTGCTTGCCATCAACTTTGAGTTTCTTTGGAGAGACAAATGAAGCGCTTGCCTCTACAAGATCTACATGCTCAAGCGACTGCAATACATCATAGTACTTTTGCTTGCGCAATCCCTTTACAAGCGCGTCTTTAGCTTCAATTGTCTTGGAAAAATCAAAATCTGAATCACATGGAAAGACAGAAGGATAAGGGGGTTTCTTTGCTGAGTGAAGTATTTCTCCTACGCCAAGCAGGTTTTTGCTAGGGACACATCCTACGTTGACACATGTGCCTCCTAACGCAGCGCGCTCTATCATTGCTGTTTTTACACCATGCATATTTGCTTTTATGGCCGCGCTAAATGCAGCCGCTCCACCGCCGATAATTATCAGGTCGTATTCGCCATTTTTCATTATTGCCATTCCTCACTCGTTACTATTTCATTGCCCGTAGAGTAAAAAATAGTTACAGTCTGAGATGCCATGTATATCACACCTTTTGCTTTCTCTTGGTCTCTTTAATCTCTTGAAGTATCTCGCCTACCTTTTTCTCAGACTTTTTTCCGACATTTCGCTTGTTCCACAACAACAATCGCACATTGCAGTATTACTATCAAATGTATAGTATTTAAGATATGTAGTTTATAGTGTAATAGTGACTATGTTTGGAGATAGTATTAATCGGCTGGGAGTTCTAGGTCTTCGGATTTCTGTTTCTTTTTCCTAATGAGGCTATTACAGCATGCTATCGCCCGATTTATTGGTTGACTCTTGGCGTTTTTCTCCTTCCTTTCATCAAGCGCTCTTAATATCGTGATGTCTGTCAGTATCCCTCCGCCCGCTCCAATACCAGCTGCGACAAGGGGCATCCATGGTATTCCAGTAGCAGCTCTCAAGACGAATCCGCCGAAAAGACCTGCACAGCAGAACATGAACAATCTTTGCCAGACGGCTATTTAACAAGCAAAGTTTCAATCGGGATAGTCACTATCTTTGAAGAAAGTTAAAAGATTACAGGGAGCCTCGGCTGAATTATTTATGTTTTGAAGGCAAGCGTTTTGGTTCTCTAACAACCGTGTCTAATCACTAAATAATTTGCATGGAGGTATTGATCATGGTGACTAAATCTGACGTAGATCAAGTCCTCGGCAGGACTGAAAAACACCGCATATGCAGAGGAGAGATATAGGAAGCATTATGCCGACAGAGATTCACTATCATCAAGCGAGTTCACAGTAGTGATTGAAGGTCTTCTAAGAGAATATGTATGCATGGGTCAATGCAATATGTATATCGCAGCGGCAAAAGACTCCGAAATCAAGCAGGCAATCAAGACCTATCTGATGGATGTGTGCAATCAAAACTTTATGTCGATGAAAAAGATACTGCAGGATGGCGGCTATGATGTGCCTGTCTCTGAGCAGAATGCTACAAGCCCTGACAAGGTTCATGATGTTCAGATAAACGCAATTGATGATCAAATGATAGTAGTCGGGCAATGGTTTGCTGCAAGAAGCTTTATGCAGCTTTGGGACATGGGCGCAATAAACAGCCAGCGCACAGACATAAGAGATGCGTTTATCCAGAACTTCCATCGGGCAAATAGATGGCATGTGGCATTCCACGACCTAGCAGTAAGCAAGGGACATTTGCAAAAGCTGCCTGAAATTAGCCCGACTATGACAAAGATGTCAAAAGCAGGACAGAAGCTAAAGGAAAGCCTGACACCTTAAGCAGATAGGTCTTCCTTTTCTATTCTTTTTCCCTTTGGAATCATAGAGCAGGAGCAGTGGGCGATGACAGTCCCCTTCTTTGAAAGAGCCCATTGCAATATGGGTATGATTGATTTCCTGAGCTCTTCGCCGTCTTTTGTCAGAGTGTAATCCACTCTTGGCGGGATCTCATTGAATGCCTCTCTTTTCACAAGGTTGTATTTGACTAGCTCTTTGAGCGTATCAGCTAAAGTTTTCGGGCTTATTGCCTGTATCTCCTTCATCAAATCATTATAACGTATGCGTCCGTGGTTGCCTATCTCATTGACTATCAAAAGCGCCCATTTCTTGCTGATTATGTCTATGACGCCTTCAAGCGGACAGAGACATATCGCTCTGTTTGACTTAGCCATGCCTTAAACTGTAGAAGCGATAGTATAATTGCTTTCCTTTCTGTAGCTTTGCATAGCTATCCTTTTCAATAGTGACTATCTCGCTATAAACTTGATAGCTTAAATCCTATTCATCGGGAAGTAACAGTGACGGCAAATGCGAAGTCTTCAGACTCCAGATCCTATGTTTAGGCCTATCAAGCATGTCCTTAGAACTCCAAAGTATAGGACAATAGCCTTAGCATCTGGACTTGCATATGCTATAATCTATATCATAACAGTCGGTATAATATCATATGTTCCCGGCCTTTCTTCTGCATCCGGCATTCCTGTCTTCAGGACAAGCTATCTTGGAATATCAGCTATTCCTACCGATAACATATTCTTCTTCATCTTTTACGGAGCGCTTGCCTTTCTTGTGGCTTCCTCATTTCTTGTAGGCATCAATACTGCCCTAATGTTCTATTCAAGACGAGTTGCGAAAGTATGCGGCATACAAAAGAAACCAGAATCAAAAGGATTATTCGGCATTGTTCCTGCTTTCTTTACAAGCTTTTCATGCTGTGGTGGGGGGTTACTTGCGCTTGCAATAGGCCCGGCTGCCTTCTCTTCTCTGTCTATATACAGCAAGTTTATGGCTCCGCTCACAGTAGTAGTCTTGGCTGCTGGAACGTATTTTGTATCAAAAAAGATAGCAAAAATGGAGAGATGCTAGAATGGTTAACAAGAAGTATGCAACGATAGGAGGGGCTGCAGTAGCTGCCGTGATAATAGCAGTTGCAGCCATGAGCTCTTCATTTCAGACTTCTAACAGTCTAAGCCTTACTACTGTTTCAGGAAATGAAAAGGCAGAAGGATTGAAGGTTGGTAACTCCGCGCCCAGCTTTAGTTTAACTGACCCTGAGAATGGCAGTATAACAAAGCAAACATTTGTAGGCAAGCCTGTGCTCATTTTCTTTACAACCACATGGTGCACTCCATGCCAGATCGGAGCTCAAAACATTGCAAAGCTTGATGACGAAACTGGCGGAAATGCTTTCAATGTCTTAATCGTATTTGTAGATCCGAGGGAAACCGATGAGCAATATCTGCAATGGAAGCAAAATTATGGAAGGGATGACTGGTATGTGGCAGAGAGCGAGCAGATGCCGCATGAATACCATGTGCGATACCTTGATACTAAATATGTATTTGACAGCAATGGCATTGTAAAATGGGTAGATGTCAACCCGCTCGAATATTCAAAGGTAAAGCAGGTATTGGAGCCGCTTCTCGCGTAGTGGTAGAAAATGTCAGGCATAAGGCTCCTTTCTGCTTTGAAAGATAAACCTGCCATAGCAGCTTTAACAGCAACAGGCATCTTCTTTCTTCTTCCTCTGATTCAGCTTACGAACACGCTGCTTGCATTTGACATATGGTTCCTTGACTTGCTGCAGAAACCGTGGAGCTCAATATTATACATTACATTCTCCATTTTCTTTGGCATGTTTATCTCTCTTTATATGTTCACAAGAAACAAGTGCTTTGACTGCAAGCCAGAAGCAGCGAGAACGGGTTTTGCTGGCTCAGCTGTTGGATTCATGGTTGGTGTATGTCCTGCATGCTTCTCATTCATAGGCATTCTTCTGCCTTTAGGGCAGGCACTTTTTCTAACAGCATACTCGCCTATTTTTACTGCAATGTCCATAGCAATAGTGCTATTTTCTATCTACAAGCTAGGCGGATTCAGAAAAGCAGAATTAACGATGAGACCATAAGAGCGGCCACTGTTGCATATATTATTACTCCCGGTCTGACTGCCTCTTGTCATGCAATAAAATAACAGTTTAATTCTTTTATACTTTTGATATCTCGACTGGAACCACTGGAAACGCGCACGTACATATACATACGTGCGCGCGCCAATCAGGTGACGATGTCACGCAACTTCCTCTGCGCCGCCGCATCCTTGATCTCCATCGCGATCCTGCGGCCGACTCCCATCGTGTGGCCGTAATAGTATTTGGTGTAGGGGCTAGTCGTCGCCATTATGGGGTTGCCCGGCACTCGCAAGGACACGTCATACACTACAAAATCAAGGTCGGTCGTCACGACGCTCTGCAGCGAGATCGGCCCGATCACCCCCGGTGGGTACTCTTTTCTGACTGCGACTGCAAACTTGTCGCCCATCTCAAAGACCTTCTCAAGGAGCGACTCTCGGATGCTCGCCGGTGTGTGCCCAACTTCGATGTTCGATGGCTGCGGCAGGTCCATCTCAATCTGCTGCCTTGCTGGGAGCGACACAAAGTCGTGCACGTTGGTCTGCAGCCTCCTTTCGATTCCGAGGAACTCGGTTTCACCGGTGAGCGGGGACACAAAGTAATTCAGGTTGAAATACGTGCCAGGCACGTATTCCTCTATCGTCGCCTTGTCAAGATCCTGCTTGGTGACGAGCCCCTGCTCGATCTTTTGCTTTGACTTTTTCTTGTAGTCTTCGTACGACGACACGATGAAAAACGCCCTTTCTAGCTTCCGCTTTGCTTCTTGCACCTTGATCATGGCCGGCCCATCAATATCGGAAGACTTGCGGTAGAGCTTTGGGTGGCGGATGCCTGCCTTCTCCAGAAGGTAGTATTGGTTGCGCGGCGCGGTGCGCTCCTCTGCGCGCAAAAGCGACCTGTTGCCAAATATCGGGACCTTCAGATTGTTCTCGATGTTGTCATATCCAAGGTAAGCGGTAAAGGCCCGGTGCGCCACCATTATGGTATTGAGCTCTCTGAGCCTTTCCTGGTTCTCCCTGTTCATAATGTCGGAAAACTTGTCAAGCAGTATGATTTCGTCGGCCAGACGTTTGAAGCGCCTGTACGGCAGGTCTCTCCCCTTCTGACAGATGCACACCGTCTTCATGCCTTCGTCCTTGGCGCCGTCCATCACTTCAAGCGCCGAGTGGCTGCCGATGGTGCCCACAGTGACATTCTTCGGGTCATACCGGTCGACAATGGATGCGATCTGCTGGAGGCCGATCAACAGCCTAGAGTGAAAATGGAATATAATAAAAAGGTTTTAAGCTACTACTGCTTGCTCTTGTTCAGCTCTACTTCGATTGCAGCCCTTAGCTCTTCGTCGTTCTTGTTGGTGTAGTCAATGCCAAGCGAGTCAGCTATGGCTTCGAGCTTTTCCCTGCCGACGCGGCCCTCGCTTTTCATTTCCTGGAGCTCGCGCTTGGCTTCAATCCTGGCCTTTTCAAACTCGGCTGTTGCCTTGCCAAATGACCTTGCAAGCTCGGGGATCTTTTTCGCTCCGAAAAAGACCACTACAATGAGGCCGATAATGATTATCCATTCCCAGCCTCCGACGAACTGCATTATGAGACCTGACAGTCCTTCTGCAACCATCTTCTGCAATAGGTTAGCTTGCTTAAGAATTTAAGTGTTAGTTTTGACAGCCGCCCTTCTCTCAACAACCAGCATGCCTGCGGCGTACAGCACGAGCATAGGACCGGCCACGAACCACATCGTCACCCCGCTCCCATCGGGGGTGATTATGGCCCCAAATATCACCAGTATTAGGGCGGCATAGCGGAAGTTGTCGCGCCAAAAGCGGGGCGAAACTGCGTCTGTCATCGAGATGCCGTACATCACTATCGGCAGCTGGAAGGCGACCCCAAAGCCGAGGAAGAACTGCATTACAAACGAGATAAAGTCGTTTATCGTGAGGAAGGTCGCGACGTTAAGAGCCTCGCCGTACTGGTACAGAAAGTTGAGGGTGAATGGTATGACTACAAAATAAGAAAATACAAGACCTGTGACAAACAGCGCGACTGCAGGAAGAAAGATGTTCAACACCCCGATTTTCGTCTTGGTGCTTATCGCCGGCGAAATGAACGCGGATATTTCCCTAACGATAATGGGTATCGACGCGATAAGCCCTATCAGTGCAGACACGTATATCTGGGCAAAGAACGCCTGCCCGGGGGCGGTCTGGATGAGGCCAACGCCCTCCGGGAGCAGAGTGTCCTGCATGTAGAACGTAAGCCGGGTGGAAATGTTGTGTATCGGGTCAGGGTACGGGTATGCAAGCGGCAGGCCGGCGACCTCTACGGGCCGGAGGTCAAATGTCATGGCAAAAACAGTGATGATGATTATCGAGAGCGCAACCCTGAACACCCTTGTCCGAAGCTCCTCAATGTGCTCCCGGATGGTCATCCCTGCGGCCATGGACACTGAGTAGGTAAGCACCCGAGAAATATAATGCTAAGCATTGCCATATGGAGCGTAATTTGCAAAGAATAGTCCTATAAAGAGCAAGAATTCAAAGGAGCACATTGCATGTATGTGCGGCGAACGTTACACGCTACTAGGTTATTCCAAATGCCTTTTCCATAATGCCCTTGTAAGTACTGTCATGACTTTGTGGCGAAATGCAGTCTGCAAATTGCCGGCCTTTTTCTCTGCTTCCATCATGGCTAATTCGATGACCAGTTTTTCAAGGTTAATATCGGTGGTTTTGATCATGCAACTTTTCCAAGACATCGTCTATGTATCAGCGGTTTGCGTCAACTTTGCCTTCTATGATCCTGTTTAACATGTCTCGCATGCTTGCCTTTTCCTTGTCTGAGGTTGTCGATATGATGATTCGTGACTGTATATGTATAAGGTCCAATCAGATAATTAAATCAAGCTGGCACCTAATGCCATATACAATATCAGTCGGGGCCGGGTATCGGGAGCGCCTTTGAAGCGGGAAGCTTGAATGCCTCCTGATCTATCTCTTCTTTTGTAGCCTTCTCAAACTCTATTGTGAGCTCGACTGGGGCGTTGAACTTGAGGCTCAGTTCGTTGGCAAGTATCGCTACAGACTTGCCATCGGCAAACTCTTTTGACCCTTGCAAAAATCCTCTGGCCTGCCGGTAGAGAAGCTGTCCTCCAAACTTGCTTTGCAAAAATGATGCCAGCTCGTCAACCGTCTTTCGGGGTATGTCGTTGAAGTAGAAGCAGATGCCGTGCACCGGCTCCTTATCAAATGGTGTGCCGTAGCGGTACCAAAAAACACCAAAGTGCTCGTACTCGCCCTGCATGCACTTTATATCCCAGTGGTTGGCCTTCTCGGCAGGATAGCCCGAATTCAAAACGTCGGTGATGCCTAGACGCCAGTACCTTACGCGCATATATGCCCCAACGGTAATCCGAGGCGCTATAATAAGTTACCATAACTTGCACATTAGAGGTAACTTATTATTCATGATATATGTATGTGCGGGCTCGTGCGCTGGACCCTTGGTTGATTGCTGCTGGTCGGGTTCTCATATCTTAACCTCCATTGGAGTATTTTGATCTGTTGCTGTGTGCAAAGGTATCAGGTCCGTCAATTCTGGCCAAGATCCGTCATTTTAGAGTCGATTTTGTCATCTGATAATTTAGTATAGTGCGTAAAACAGTGTTAGTATCCCGTGCCGGACAAGATCGATTTAGCCACAATAACAACTAAGGATACCTCAAGTTTGACAACTTTTTGACTAAAATGACTGGTTGGTGGCAGTCTCCTGACGGAAAAATGACGCAAATGACGCTACACGAAATGAAACATAACTGTATCTGAACTCTTGATCCCGAGCGGCCACATAATATGTTCTAAGGACGCACATGGCAAACCCGGTACTGCCGCAAGCAGCCGGTCACCGCAGATGTAGTCTACCTATATAAAAATCGCCTTTGACAAAAATCCCTTTAACAAGGAAAAGCCAAACTACCATAATTTGAGTAGCAGTGAATTAGCTCCAGATGAAGAAGTCCTGTCACTACGTTACCAAGGATACAACCATGACGAGATAAATCGCAAAAACGGCTTCAGTACCGGCAAAATTAGCGGGATTTTTGCCAAGGAAAAAGTCCGCTTTGGGGCCGCAAATGTAGATGCAATAACGCGTGTGGAAATACAATATGCAAAAGCGGAAAATCATGGCCCGATCTGGCTGACGCGTTGACAATCTCGAACTATTGCGAAAAGCATGGTATCGACCAAGAAGCGCTAAAGGAAAATCTTTTGGCTATCACCGAGAAATTGAAAACATGGCCGGGACATCTCTTATCTTCCGCAGTACATTGAAGATAAAGAAAATCTAAATGCCGATATTGAAGTAAAAACGGCCGCGCTGCAAAAAGATCTAAGGCAGCTTGAACAAAATTTGGCTGAAGAGCGGAAAAAAGCAGGCCATGGAAAAATTGACAGAAGATATACTAACGAAGTACGAGCCTCTTTCTGGCTTTGAACGTGAGATCTTGACAAAGCAAAGTGAAATAAAAGGCATAGATGAAAAGATCGACAATCTCAAAGCAACATATGCAAAAGAAATGAACGCGATAGAAGACCTTTTGGCTCTTCATAAAGAAGGAATTGCTCATGTAGATGTCATAGCATTCAAGCAGCTGGTAGATGACGAAGGCGGGAATCCTTCAGCGCTTAAGGACAAGGTGAAATTACATGACAGCTTGAGCAATATCACAACTGCGCTTAGAAAGGACATTAAAGACCTTGAGACGAAAAACACACTTGAACCGGAAGTTATTGCTCTCGAAGGACGAAGGGCGGCAGCTGAAAGGAGAGCTCAAGAAGAAGATATTGAATGAAAGAATGAAGTCTCTTGCAGATACTCTAGATGGCACAGTTAAAAAGGCCGAGGCTGCAAGAGATAGTGTTGTGACGAGTATTGAGGATATTGGCAAAAAGGCAGATGTAATCACAACGCAGTATGCGCGCTCCAATGCGGCCATTGTATTCGGACCCTTGGCGCGTTCGTTGTATGGTGAAAAGGTGGTCCAAAGGAAATGCGTCATGCGGTAATCTTGGCGTAGCAAGTTCTCTTGGCAAAACTACCGATGGGCTCCCGCAGTGGCGTTGCAATTGAGGCCCTAATCAAAACTCTAAAAGAGGATATCTCATTCGAGTTTAGTCTCTAAGTTTACCTTAATCGACAGGGATAATTGCGACTTGTAAATCGTACGATAGTCGAATAGAAGATTAGCGGAACTATTCTTGTTTGTATTGCTTCTCGGCTTGGAGTTGGCTTAATGTCATTCTTCTTCATTTTCCGAAAAGATGCCTCTGTCATATGGCAACGTACGAGTTACAGATGATATCTTGGCCAAAGTGATCCGCTCCCGAGCTGTCGACAGGGCGAAAAAATAAAAGCCCTTTGCTTTCTGTAGTGTCGCACATATGGCATATGACAGGATCAAGCTATTCGAGGAGATGGAAAAGCAATTTGAGATTAAGAATGAGCAGTACTTCAAGGAGCTGCTGGACCATCCAGATTCGGTTGTCCGCACGCGCGCAGTCTGCATCCTCGCCGATATTGCCGGCGAAAACGCAGTCAGCCCCATAGGCAAAGTGCTAAAGGAGGACAAGAATGCGTTGGTAAGGCACGAAGCAGCGTTTTCATTGGGCCAGCTGGGTTTTACAAGCGGGATTACTGCCCTTGCTAACGCAGTTAGGTCGGATCCGAGCTTTTTCGTCCGGCACGAGGCGGCAGTCGCACTGGGAGTCATTGGCTCGGAAGAGGCAAGAAAGGTACTTAACGACGCCTTAAAGGATGAGAGTGAAGAGGTAAGAGAGTCCGCAGTCGTGGCCCTTGCGAATCTTGACTACATCAGAAACACAAATAGCAACAGCCGGTTCACAAAGATGACGGGCGGATAGAATAATAAGACCACAGGATCTCATCGTGATTGCATTGTCTGATGACAGCACTTGGCTGCGAAACATCTCGGGGAGCTGGCGCGATGTTAAGTGCCCCTGCGGCAGCACCTTTCATTTCCGAGGCAAGATAGACGAGCTCTTTTCTTGGGAGCGAATCCATCTGCGGCACATGGCGTCAGATTCTGCCAACCACGAAATGCTCTCATTCTATCCAAAAGACATGGTGATAATATACCACTCGACAAGTGGTTATGTCCTTGAGCGTAGAAAGCACAGGCGCGACGAAATAGGAGAGCTGCATCAAGCGCGCCTTTATGGCCGTGCAAAGCTGGCCGGCGTTTGATACAGCAAAATATACTCAAAAGCCTTGTTCTAAAGATGCTCAGCTATCTTATTATATTGCAGAACTAGCAAAGGCAATCTGTATAAGTGATATTTGCATCCATTTTGCATGGGAGTTATTGGAGAAAAATGGAGATGTCCAACATGCAACGTTGATGTCGGCGGAAGCATGGGCGAGTTGAAGAACCACATAAAAAGGGTTCATACTACTGCCCGCAAGTCTGAAATGAGGGTCGTGACAGCAGCATAGCAGCATAATCCGGACACCTTACGGCTCAACAAATTCCTGTCACAGAAGATTAGCTATGCAAGCACCGATCTTGTTATACTCTTCTTAGCGATGCAAAGAATATGTAGAGAATTGCAATGATCTCAAATCTGCCTGCTATCATGTTTGCTGCAAGTATGGATTTGGTAATCAAGTCGGAATCCATAGAGACCAATCCAACTTGGAGCCCTGTATTGGTAAGCGAAGAGGTTGAGCTGAATACTGCATCAAGGGTATTGGCATTATTGAGGTAGCCAAGAGCAAGGCCGCTTAGCACAGCTACTGCGGGAAAAAGCGCGATGACAAGTAGCGTCTCTCTGAGCAGTTTATCTGATTCTTTTTTCGCTTTAAAATCTATCGCTTGATCAGGTACGACTGCAAGTCTTGAAATCGAGGAAGGAGTTTCGATCATGTCTGTTCTTTTGACAAGCTTTTGAAATAGCAGCAAAAACCGTCCTATCTTTATGCCTCCTGCAGTAGAAAATGCCGTTCCTCCTATAAGCATCAGCACTATCATAACGATTTTCGCTTCAGTTGGCAGCACTTGGATATCTACGAATTGAAATCCTGTATTCGTGGACGCACTGACCGAATGGAAGGCCGCTGGCAACCATTCAATCCCTGCAATAGCCGCAAGAATTGCTGCAGACGTCACCAGAAGCACAATATATGCCAGAACCTCGATGCCTATTTTCCTGATGCGCATGCTCTTGTAAAAAATAGAATAATGGAAAGCAAACGGTAGGGCCGATATTATCATTGCCACGCTGGCCACAAGCAGATGAACTATATTGCCAACAGAAACAATTGTCGAATCCGGAGTAAAGCCGCCACCCACAATGGCACTAAATACAAGCGATATATCGTAGACAGGATTTGATACATTTAAGAACAAGAGTATGAGAAAGAGCACGGCAGTATATGCGCTAAAGATTAGTACTATGGTTACAATGAGCTGCCTATACTCGAGCGCGTCGCCGCCAAGTACTCCCCTTATGGCCTTCAGTTTTTTCTCTGGGTAGAAAATAGCCATGATCAGGTAAATGAAACTCAGACCGCCTATCCACTGCGTATAGGACCGGAAGAACACAAAACTTTGGGGCAGGTTCTCTGGCTGGGTTATCATGGTCATACCTGTAGTGGTGAATCCGGAGATGCTTTCAAAAAAGCTATTTACAAACAGGGAAAGACCATCTATCTCTGGCCAGAATGGGTTCAAGTACATATATGGAAAGCTGCCAAAGAAGCTCAGCAGGATAAAGCTGGAAATTACAAGAATGGACGCTTCCTTCAGGCTCAGCGGGCCGCGTTCACCATACGCATTTAGCACAAAGCCTGTTGAAAACATGCCAACGACTGCAAGGTACATGCCTGTAGTAGGGGCGAATTCTTCATGCGCGGTTCCAAGGAAGGCAGGAACTACCATCAGGATGCCTGCAAACTGCATGACAAATCCGAGGTTCCCAAGGACTGGCTTGTAACGCTCCCTTATACTCGCCCTGTATTTGCGAAAAGTCCTTTCAATGACCGAAGTCCGAACAGCGTTTGCCAACGTCTTTTGTGTGACCATTCCTATTATCCGGTCGTTTCCTCCGTTTTCCCTGTCGGTTATGAGAATGCGCTTTATCTTGTTGGACTTCATCGATTCAAGTGCTTCTTTTCCAGTCGAACCCTTTGGCAGCGTTATGATGGGAGATGTCATGACATCTTTCAGCAATACCTCGTCAGAATCCTCGCCTTTGATTACCACCTTCTCAAGGATGTCGCTATCAGTAACAATTCCAACAGGAGAGCCGCCGTGAGTTACGACAATGGCCTCCATCTTGTTTACCTGCATCTGCCTGACCGCCACTGCAACATTAGTCCGTCCGTCTATCAGCAAAAAGCGGTTAGTCGCATAAGATGCCACTGGTCGCTCTAACGGGTCTTGCATCTCAGAATGGAGTTAGCAAGTAGCCAATGCTAATAACCATTATGACAGTTGATCACGTTATCATCATCATAATAGAATTTTGAGTGGGTCCAGAGGTTTGGCTTACATTTTTGTGTTGATCCTTTGGATTCCAGATGAACTCATCAATTATGATTAGCAGATAAGAGCTTTAAGAGTTCGTCAAATGCCTTACTGGTCTGCCTCGTCAGCCTAGCAAAGCCAGAAAGAATATGGAGCAACAGTTTTTCTTTGAAATAAAATTTTGTTTGTTCTCCAGAAGAGCGTCCCTGCAACTATTAATATCGCGTCAGTCTGCCAATACGGTACTGACAGTTGTTATAGCCAGCTTTGTGAGCCTCGGCAAGCAATAGAATAATTCCTTATTCTCTGTCGTTATCTTGTGTGAACTACCCACGTCTTAAGACGTGGGCTTCTTGCTTCCTCGACTGAAACTTGCTTATCCGTTGTCGGATAAGTAGAGGTTCTGTCTCTGCACGGGCCTGTTCCAGACCCGATTTCAGAATGTTCTTTGCTGCGTTCATGTCTCTATCGAGTACAAGGCCACAGCTATGACATTCAAACGTGCGTATCGACAGGTCAAGCTTTTCTTTTGTTTCCACTCCGCACCCAGAGCATTTCTGCGATGTACCACTTGGGTTGACTGTTATGCAACGTCCGCCACGCCGCTCTACCTTATAGGCAGTTAATTGGCGCAGCTTTCCCCAGATGGCATCCATTATTGCCGATGCTAGATTGTGGTTCTTTACCATGTTAGCGATATTCAGTTTCTCAAATACTACTAGAGTATATCCTTCATCTACAAGCATTTTTGATGTCTTGTGTACAAAATCATCACGACATCTTCTCACCTGCCTCCACGCTTTTGCCAAAGCAACCCTTGCCTTCTCCCTGTTGTGAGAACCTTTCTCCTTGCGTGACAGATTCCTCTGTAGTTTCTTGATCTTCTTTGCCTGTGCGTCAAAGTCTAGTGGATTTTCTATCATTCTGCCGTCACTCAATGCGAGCCAATTAATCAAGCCAACATCTATTCCGACAGATTTTGTTACATCGATCTTGATAGATTTTTCAACATTATCGTCAGTAGTCATGCAAGCATACTATTGATCGACATCTCTTACTATGGTACAGCTTTTCAATGTACCAATAGTATCCTGTGCATCTTAATTTTAATGGAACCTATGCACGATAACACAAGCTTATTGTTGTCCTTGATTTTCCAACCATTGTTGTATTGAGGATATGTAAACGAATTGTACTTGCCCTTTCTCTTGAATTTGGGATACTTGGCAAGTTTCTTGAAGAATGCCTGATACGCCTTGTCTAGCCTCAGGATAACATCTTGCAGCACCTGGCTATGTACCTGTTTTAGATATTTGTTGTCTTGCTTTCTCAGTGTTAGTAGCTGTTTTTGTTCATAGAATCCGACATCCCAATCTACATGCCTTTCGCCAAGTGAATCATTGTAGAGATGCCTGCACGTCCCGATAGTATCTTCCAATTTTTTCACCTGTTCTTCCGTTGGATAAAGACGAAACTTGTATGTTCTTTTTGTCATACTCCTTTCTGTTCCTCGATATATTTTTTGATTACATCGGCTGAAACATGACCGTGTGTTGAAACAAAGTAACTTCTAGTCCAAAGAGTTGGCAATCTACTCTTCAGTTCTGGGAATTCTTCTCTGAGAATCTTTTTGATGTGTATCCCTTCAAATTGGCAACTATTCTGTTTGGAGTTGCTGTAGGTTGTGTGCTTCTACAAAGATATGTACATGATCTGGCATTATTTCAAGAGATATTAATTTACAACCAATTTCTTTCACTCTTTCTACCAGTAGCTCTTTCAATCGCTTTTCAATTTTGTTACCAATTAAGACCTTTCTTCAATATTTTGGACACCATACAAAATGGTAGTTCATAAAATGAACTGATGTTTCAGAGCGACTGTAGCCTTTTGGCAACAAGACATTAGATGTATGTTATGTATATAAGATTTTCATGATGGGAAACAAATTCATCCCACCTCTAAAGAGTGTGGGGTTTCTTTGTTTCCCATACCCTTCGTCAGGCTAAATTCTCCCAATAGGGTAGAGCGAGACTCTATTAAACATGCATGATAAATTGTTATAATACACTCTATTGTTCGTCATATGGCGATACAATAATTCGATGTTGTCGAGCTATCCGTTGTTGAAGTGTAATTATTAGGATATTATCAGCAACCGGAGACTTGACATAACTATAGTGGCAAGACATTTTGTGAAAGCCTACCTGTTGTTTGCCTGCTAGTTTGATTTGATACGATATACAACCTGTCCATTGTCACTTCTCGTCCATTCATGACTAGAGCCATGCATCCGGTGGCTATTAGCTGGTAGCATGAAGACCATAGATTTGCTGCCGGCGAGCTGTTGCACTTGCTCAACACACTTCAGTTCTTATCGGCTCCTTCTGTTTTGTGTTATGCAAATGAATCGAGTCATATGTTGTCAGGCAGTTGGGACAGTTCCATATAGTAGGTTCATCGCAATGTTTGCAGACTTTTGTGACTGCAAGCAAGGAGCAGCATGACCTGCAACTGACCCTATTATACGTGATCGGCATAGTGTCCTCCAATTATGCTTCAGCTTTAATGCCTGCGAGCCTCTTGGTTCTTTCAGCCTTCTTTGCAACAAGGGCTGCGAGGAATATCATCACAAGCACAAGCACTATTGTCCCGCCTGTGGCTATGTTTGCTGCATAGGATATCAGTATGCCTGCAATGACTGAAGAGACAGCTATTGCTCCTGAGATTATTGCAGTCTTGCGAAAGCCCTTTCCAAACAGCATCGCTGTTATGTTTGGTATGACTATGAGAGAAGAAATCAGCAGTATGCCCACTAGCCTTATGGACGCAATGACTGTGATGCTTGCAAGCACTATGAAAAGATAGTTCAGTTTTGACACTTGCAGCCCGCTGACCTTTGCCTGCTCCTCGTCAAACGCTATGTACATGAACTTGCGGTAGAGCAGAAGCAATATGGCCATTATTCCGGCTGACAGCCCAATGATGATGTAAACTTCATCTGGGCTCACAAGCAGTATGCTTCCGAAAAGAAAGCTGAACAGGTCTACGCTAAAGCCGCCTGATATGCTCACAAGCACTATTCCCAATGCAAGACCCGACGAAAGAAGGACAGCCACAGTTGCATCAGGTGGCACTTTAGTAGATTGCCTGAGCTTCGTCATACCCAGCGCTGCTAGGACGGATACTACGATAGCAGTCCACAAAGGGTAGATGTTTGTGAACAGGCCGACTGCAATTCCGCCAAATGCCATATGGGACAGCGCGTCGCCAAATAGAGAGTGCCTTCTTAAGACAAGAAAGAAGCCGACAGCAGAGCATATGACTGCGACAGCTATGCCTGTCACAAGCGCTCTCTGAATAAATGCTGTCTCTAGAATTTCCAGCACCATATTTCTTATGCCTCTCAGTGATGATGGTGATAATGGTCGTGCATGTGAGCCTGCATGCTCGACTCGGAATATTTTCTGAGCAGCTCTGGATTGTCAAAGAACTCATGCGACTTGCCGTGGAAGAACATGCTCCTGTTTATGCATGCCACCTTGTTGGCAATGCTGTTTATAGCTTCCAAATCATGCGAAGACCAGATTATTGTGATGTGGTTTTCTTTGTTCAACTTTTTCACAAGCGAGTAAAACTTGTTCTGAGTCTCTTGGTCAATGCCTGTAGCCGGCTCATCCAGTATCATAAGCCTAGGCTCGTTCACAAGGGCCTTGGCTATGAAGACGCGCTGCTGCTGGCCGCCTGATAGTTCGCCTATCCTTCTGTCTTTGAAATCCAAAAGACCCACTGTTTCAATAGCCTGAGAAATATTTCCTTTAGACGGCTTTCTTGTGGCTCCGAGTGACACAATATCTTCCACTGTTGCGGGAAATCCTTGCTCTATTGATTTCTTTTGCGGAACGTAGCCTATCTGCTGGAGCACTTTTCTGCTCTTTCGAATGTCTTCGCCAAATATCTCTATCCTTCCATCGTAATCTTCAATCAGACCCAGCATGCAGTTGAAAAGCGTTGTCTTGCCAGCGCCGTTTGGACCTATCATGCCAAGCAGATCTCCTTCCTCTACTGAAAATGATATGTCGTCAAGTATCTTGCCCTGGCCGTAATCGTAACTTACTCTGTCCACTTTCACTGCATCTATGATTGGCACTTTAGGCCCACCTTGAGGTTCTCCACATTTTGCCTCATCTTTTCGATGTATCCAAAGCCCTTCTCCTGCTCTTCTCTGTCCAATCCTTCTATCGGGCTCAGCACAAGCACCTGTCCATTCGGTATCTCGCTTGCTATCACATTTGCAAGCCTAGGGTCTACCAGATCCTCTGAGTATATGATATTTATGCCAAGCGAAGTGGCCAGCTGCTTTATCTCGGATATCCTCTGGGGAAGCACTTCGCCTTCAGGCGACAGGCCTTCGTGAACGCTGTGCTGCGTTAAGCCATACCTCTTGGCAAAATAGCTGAAGGCGTTGTGGAAGGCTATGAAATCAGTCTTCTCACAATTAGAAAGCTCTGACCTGATGAATGCATCCAGAGAATCAAGCTCGGCTATATACTGCTGGGCGTTCTGCCTGTAATAGTCTGCATTTGCTGAATCGACCTGAATGAGCCCGTTCCTTATTGACTCGACCTGCTTCTTTGCAAGCACAGGATCAAGCCAGATGTGGGGATCAAGTGCAGACTCTTCGTGCCCCTCTTCCTTAGCCTCGCCTTCCTCTTCATGCTCACCTTCCATGAGCTCAATGCCTCTGCTTGTGTCGACAGCATTCTTGGCATTCAATTGTGCCACCCAGCCTTCGAAACCTGCTCCGTTATAGATTATCAGATCGGCATTCCCTGCATCTGCTATGTTTCTGGGCGTGGGTTCCCAGTCATGGGGCTCTATGCCGGCCGGCACCATTACAGAAACGTCAGCCTTGTCGCCTCCCACATTGCTGGCAAAATCATAGAGCGGGAAGAATGAAGCGATGACTTTTACTTTTTCAGTGTCGCCTGAGGCCAGAGGCTGCGGTTGGGTTGATATTGCAATAACCCCGACAGCTATAGCAACTGCTACTGCCGCAGCAGCGATTCCTACAATAATCTTCTTGTCCATATCCACATATTCTGGGTTATTAACAATATATACTTATGTTAATAACATTTAATTGCTGATATATAAGGACATTAATAACGGCAGGCGGTGTGTCCCTGCAATGTAGGCCGGTGGCTATTGGGGTTTCCTGCGTATTGTTGGCAACATTCCAGGAAATGCACATCATTGCAGAATGATATTAAGCTTATATACTTTTCTTAATAACTAATAAGATGTATTTATAAGGCAGTTAATAATGAGTAAAGGCGTGACCATAGTCAGCGTATCGCTGAATGAAGACATCATAGGAGAGATTGATAAGCTGCAGAAGGAGCTCGGGTTCTCTGGTCGCTCTGAAATAGTGAGAGCCGGCCTGCGCAGTCTCATTGCAGAAGAAAAAGAGCGGAAGAACCTCGCAGGCAACGTTCATGCGGTGATGCTTGTGATCCATGACGAAAAGTCAGACAACGAAGTAAATGAGATGGGTCACTCGTTCGACAGCATCATCACAACCCACATACACAACAAGACTGGGAGAGACAAGTGCTTGGAGGTGTTCCTTCTGAAAGGCGATGCTAAAGAAATAAATGAAATGGTCAAGCGCTTCAAAACTAACAGGAAAATGGATCATGTCCGGCTGCTGCCAATGTAGCTACTGATTCGATTTTGCTGCATTCATTTTACGGTAGGCTTCTGGCACGACCACAGTAAATGCGCCCGCCAGCAAAGCCAGAGGAACTGCCAGCAAGATAGAGTATTGATAGAATATCAGATCCACAGCCTCGGCAGTCAGTATGCATGCGCTCTCTGCGGTGACCAAGATGTAGCCGCTTGTCTTGAGTATGTGCTTCAGATTCCTCTGCTTGTGCAGTCGAGTGATTCTAGTGGTGCCGACTGCAAAGTTTCTGAACGTCATCTTAAGGTTCGAGGTGATGCCCGTTCCCTGCTCCAATACAGAACAGCAGCTATCAATCCTGCCATGGTCGCATCTGCCTAGGATGGTTGCGAACGTGGTAAAGCCAGCCAGCGCATAGCCCATCGCATATGCTATTGGTATTCCAACAAGGTTGAATCCAAACAGATGCAAGCCGAGATTTTCTCCAATCTCTGCAGCAGCTATGCACAGGATTTCGATGCCAAGCGCCGCGGCATATAGGCTCTTGACGTGCCTGAAGAACTGAAGCCATCCAGAAGAAAGCAAATGCGGCGAGCCAGTTTGCCGCTCAATCATTTCATCTTTACAGGCATCGGTGGAACAGCAGTAGTCCTTGTTAGCTAGCGAGGGTTCATCAGACAGCGCAAGAGACTTTTTGATTAAAGAAATGTGCCTATGGATTGCAATACAACAACAAACATCTTTTTGGCAGATAATACAGCATTGCTCTGCTATGGCATTTGTTGTACAATTTTGGGGAGCACACTGGCATTCTGCGCATTTGATAACTGCCATGATGGATTATGCTAACAATGAGTTTTTAGATATTAAAACCTGCTACCCTCAGATAAAATTCCCAGCCCCATCTAAGATGCAGAACTTCAATTGACAAAAGGTGGGCAAACCTACACTTATACCCTCATTATTGTAGTGGGGCCAGTGGTTTGGCTCACAGTTTTGTCCTGATTGCTGGATTCCGTAAGAACTCATTAACCATGGTTAGCAAACAAAAGCTTTAAGCACTTTACTGAAAACCTTTGGCAAGGTCTAGCTGTTTTTAACTGGTTGTGTATTAGAACACGGCAAGCGATACATGATCATGTGTGCTTCATGTCCTTCTTGTTTCATATATGGCCGCAAAAGCTTTACTTTCGGATCACTACTTTCTTTTCTCTTATAAAGCTCTGTTAGCTAGCTGCTCCTGCTGGTGCAAGAAGAATTAGGAAGTCTCGCAACGGGTGGTCTATCCTCGGCTCATCAGGATTAGTGCCTGATAGAATGCCGAAAATGGCGCAAGTCCGGATAGGTAAACGGCTCCAAAAAATATGGATACATTTGTGATAATCCGGAAAAGCCATCATAAGTATAATGCGCAAATCAGGCCGTATTTTCTTCAAATACTTTACCAGTTCAAGGCCTGTCATATGCGGCATCCTTATATCAGAGACTGCGATGCTGCAGTCTTTGCAGCCTTTTTCAATGTGTTCTAATGCTAAACGCGGGTCTGCCAAAGCATGAACTACATATCTCTGCTTTTCAAGTATCAATTTAATAACCATTAAAGAATCTGGCTCGTCATCCCTGCCAAGGCAGTTTTCTTGTTCGTTGCAGTTCTCTCATCAGGGAACATACAGGCATCTATTTAAGGAAATTGTAATTTTCAGTTTTTATTATAATATTCATCAAATGACAAAGTTTTGATGCTTGAATGGCCCGATGTCATGTTATGATACTCGACATCTGCCTGAAACAAAAAGACGGCTTTGCAATTGTTGCAAAAATATATCCTGTCTAGTATCCCTTGGTGCCCGTTGACAGACACTCCCATAAGAAATACTTATAATAAGAAACTATAAAACAATGTGAAAGAAAACTACAGTCTGTTTGCTCAATTTATGTAGACATCTATATTCTACATGGCCAGCATATGAAGCCGCCTAGGTGGCTGCCGAAACAACTCCAATAAATGCGCCCGAGTCATCTGTGTGGTTATGGTGCATCTTGATCTTTATAGACTGCAAGCGGCTCGTCGATTATCACGTAACCATGGCACTCAATCAACCTAGCTATGTGTTTTTCGTCAGATATGTTTTCCAAGTTGTACGAACACAATAATAACATATTTTGTTGAATCTGCCGATGGCTTTTTCTGCTCCAAAGCATCCATTACCAAAACCATTTGTGAAAAACCATGCACTGTCTTCGCCAGCAAATCTAGTTTTCTCGTTCTGACTTGTTTGACGCATGCAGGTCTGTTATCCACTTGAACATCTTTCCATATCTACAGTATTGGTCGCTTTTAGAAACTCGTCATATGCAACATTTCGAACTCTTAATGCTGACAGGCTTGATTGAAAGAATTCAGAAAAAATAGGACGTTTTAGTTGAACACTCCGCCGTCTGCAATAGGAAGCAGAATGGTAAACGTAGCCCCGCCTTCGCTGTTGTTCTGAGCATAAATTTCTCCGCCGTGTGCTGTCACTATCGCTTTGCTAATAAATAGCCCGAGGCCGGTGCCATGTTCGGTGCCGCCTTGGACGCTTTTTGTGACAAACTTGCCAAAAAGCTTCGGCATTATCTCAGCAGGAATTCCTCCACCTGTGTCGCTAATCTTTATCCCAAGCTTGTTTTCTTGAACGCGCGTCTCTATCCTGATTCTGCCTTTTCTTGTGAATTTGACTGCGTTGTCTATGATGTTCATGAAAACTTGGCTGAGGCGATTTTCATCTCCATAGACTTCTACGGCATCGCTTATTTTGTCCTTGACAAGGTCAATGGATACATCGCTACCAAGCTTGTCAGAAATTTTTGTCGAGCTCACAATCCTGCTGATTATATCGATAATCTTGATTCTCTGCATATTGTATGACAGCGCTCCACCTTCAATTCTAGTTACATCAAGGATGTCGTTTGCCAGCTTGATAAACCTCTGAGACTCTGAATCAATAATTCTGAGCGCTTCGTCTTTATCCATCAAGCCTTTCAATGCAAGCTCGTTATAGCTGATGATTGGCTGAAGCGGCGACCTCAACTCATGAGCAGCGATGTTGATGAATTCATCTTTCAATCGCTCCCTGTCTTTTAAGTCGTTCTTCATTTTATCGAATTGCTGTGATAACTCTCCAATTTCGTCGTTGCTGTTTATTTCAACGGCGATGTCAAAGTTGCCCTTGGCAATTTCAGCTGCTGCGTTTTTGAGTTTTATAAGCGATTGTGTATAAGCTTTGGAGAATATGATGACTGGGATAATAGCCGCAGACAGGATTGCTATCGCAACAATAATGAAATTGTTTTGCAATTGCGTTACTTCTTTAAATGCAACTTCAGTAGGAACTGCTATAATTAGAATCCATTGATTTCCTTTGTAATCTAGAAAACCCTGCTCACTTGCTGCTACATAGATGGTTTCATCGTTGCTAAAGAATTCTGCCTCGTCAACATCATTCACGCTGCCAATGTAAGATTCTGAAGGGTTGCCAGAAACGGCTATCTTGCCAAATATTGGCAGGTACGACAAATTCTTCTGCATAATTGCTTCTTTGTCATAGTTAGAGTAAATGACCAGTCCGCCTGATGAAACCAAGTCTGCCTGCAAATTCTCTCTGCTCTGTGAAGCCTGTTCGACGATATCATATATTCTGCTGATAGGTATTATGCCTGCCAGCACGCCGTCTATGTTGCCATCCTCATTAAGCAGCGGGCCTGAAAAGTGCATAACATACTGACCAACATCGTTTGAGAAAGTGGGAACCGAATCATAGTGGATGTTTCCTTTCATGGCGTTTACAAAAAATGGTTCATTTGAGCTGTCTGCGCCAATCGAGAAATCATGTGTGTCCGCGATCTTTATCCCGTTTTTGTCGTATATTGAAAAAGCAGAATACACCTGATAAGTCTTCTCAACCGATTGAAGGTATTCAAGTTTTTGAGATATTGATGGTCCTCTCATTATGCTATTGCTAGGATCAGTAAGTAGCTTGATGTCTCCCTGCCGTTCGAACAGAAATCTTGATATCTTGTCTATGCTCCTGATGCTTTCCTGCTCTAAGTTGTGGGTGATTTGTGACTCCAGTTCTTGCGAAAAGGATTCCAGCGCTATTATTGAAGGGATTACTATGGAAGCTATGATCAGTGAAATCGTGACAATGGTCAGCTTGGCTCTGATCTTCATGGCGTTTCATCGCACGGTTGTTGCAATATCGATCAGTTGTTCCTGTGAAGCTGGCCGTTTATCTTGCTGACTAGGTTGTCAAATGACACCGGCTTTTTAATGATGCACTCTGTCTGCAGAGCTGGGACTCTGTTTCTTACTTCTTCTTTCTTCAAATCATATGCGGTTATGAAACAAACCTTCACATTGCTGTCTATCCTTAATAGCTTGTTGCAGAGGTCTAAGCCATTGATCTCTGGCAGCCTTATATCGATGAGCAGCAGGTCGTAGACGCCTGGCTGAAACGAGGATAGTGCTGCCTTTGGATGGTTGAAAACATCAACAGCAAAGCCGTATTGCTCCAGCCCATATTTGATGACTTTTGTGATGTTAACCTCATCGTCTATATACAAAATCCGAGGTTTGGATCTGCGGTCGTCTTTGGGCGCCGAGCCAGTTGCTGATGGCAGCGAGAGAGCTATCTTGGAAAGTATGTTGGGCACCGATAGCTTTAGAGCAACCGGGTTAAATTCAAGTAAGAGAGCTTGCGAGCGTCGGTTGTTCGATTTTGTTACTTGCACGGGCACAGAACCCATGAAGCGTAAACCATATTTTAACTAAGACTTTTTAACGCGAGTGTACAAAGCACACAAGTTGATTTATCACATACGCAACAAATGCCAAAGCTGACCGTCCATATGCAATGCTTCAGATATTGAATTTACTATAGTCTCCTAAACTGGCCTTCCACGTTTTCTCTTTTTGCGGCTGCAAGCTTCGATTGCATGTATATTTCATATATTTTGCCTCTTGGCCCACGGGGCGGCGTCTCAATGAGGATGTTCCCATCAGTGTTTGCCAGTCTTAAGAATGCAGCTGCAAACAAGCCTGTATCGTCTTTATGGCTCTCTTGGACGGCAATGTCGCTCATGTGTATATGGGCAACATTCTTCCACGACCAAACTTGACCTTCCCTAGCACCCAGCCCTATAATGCGAGTAGGCCGGCGAGGATTGTCAGGGTTGTAAATGTAGGCTACTTTGACCTTTGTCTTTTCCTCTCTAAACAGCATTTCAGCAGGTTCAGTTATCGAATAACGTGAATATCTTACAGAATTGATAATCATTGCATTTAAGGTGCGTAAATGTTCGTTAGCGTGGTCCTGGCTTTGTGCTATGATAAGGATGTCCCGTCCTTTGCAAACGGCGATAGCGCACTGAAAATCCTCTATTAGCGCTGATGTGGTCAATCCCACTTTTTGGCTTTTGATAACCAGCCGATATTTTGCCGAGTCTTTCCAGATTGCATATTGATAGCTCGTTAGCTTCCTTGCAGGCCTATGGGTTTTTGGATGTTCTAAAACACCAAAGATAATAATCAGGATCAAGTGGATTGCCTCTAGTGTTCTACCACTCTTCATATTATAGAATAGAGGAGCTTTTGGATCGTTCTTGAATGGGTGTTTGTTCTTCCACTCAAGTAGGTAAGGAAATGACATTCTTAGAACTGCTGGCCCGTCGCCAGTCTTGGTATCATGCGGAATTTCAGCATCTGCATATTCCTGCTTGTATCGAACGTGCTTGTTCTTCATCTTTGTTAATTCATGATTTCTTCCATCGACATCCCATATAGCGGTGATTATCGCCTTGTTCCTAACCTCAGGTTCATACGGAATTATAGTTAGAACTTCGTCTTTTTCCCATGTCTAACTGATAGAGTACGTATTTTTGCGCTTGGTCTTTTGCTTCTTTATTCTGACAAATTTTGGAGTTTTCCAGTCGTCTAATGGTACTTCATCACTAGCCCTTCCCTTTATCTTGACGTTATGCAGCCATCTGAAAAAGTGGATTAGCCTGCTTCGATAATCGTTGTATGTTATTACCCACTTTTCTTCAGGATCATTCTTTGCCGTCTATCTGTATCCATTCAAGAAAGGCAGGATATGGAGCTCCCTATTCTTGACATCGTAGAACGTCATTGAAGGGTACGTGACTGATAACCACTTTGCATAGTATGTTATACCTTTCAGGTTATTCTTTCTTCTACTCTCGCTTATCCTGTTGATTTCGTGAAAGTCATCGTAGTCTTTGATCAGTTGGACGTTTGTCGGATTTTGTACCTCACTAGAAATTTTTGATTGCAGCGTTGCAAGGGTTATCGGCATGTGGTTGCAGCTCCTTTGAATGAAGTTTTCTTGCCTATAGCCTGGATCTGTCTCTTTTGGAAAGTTTTGCCGCCGCTAATATCCTTCTGGTGAAAAAATTTACCAGTGATTATTAGAACCCGATAAGTGAGCGGGCCCGTCGGGATTCGAACCCGAGACAGCCGGATTTCTTTCTATTGCAGTTAAAAGTCCGGTACTCTACCTGGCTGAGCTACGGGCCCAGAGCAACTTACGCTCCTACAGAGCATAATTTAATGGTATATCGTCATTAACAAAATGCTTCAGCATAAAAAGTACGGATTCTATTAATACAGGTGCAATCTACTCAAAAGAAGTCCTATTTCGCTATAATAGTCATTGCTTCAGTAGCCCTTGCTTGCGCGGTCGCCGCTCCAATCATGCTGCCGTTTGTAAAGGTGTCGCCTGCAAACCCGGAGAACTTGTACGTCATCTACTATGGGCATCTGGTTGATGAAAACGGCGCGATGACTGATCAGGCATCAAGGATATTGGCGGCCAAGCCCGAGCTCGTGATAGTGCCGCACTCTTTTCCCGATGGCGAGCTTAACCTGACACCGGACGTGCGCTGGCAGTTCAGCGAAGCAGACATCAAGGTGCTGACGTACACTTGGACGGATTACGGCGCGCGTGACTTGAACGCTGTCAGGGCCGACATTGACAGCCAGATGGCGTCAGGAGTTGACGGCATATTTGTGGATGAAGTGACCAACATCGAAACGGACGCCGAGCACAGCTACTATGCCGCAGTCTACCAGCATATCAAAAGTCACGGGCAGGACAAACTCGCCATAATGAATCCCGGCCACTACAAAGTGAATGAGAGCATAATGCAGATCTCCGACATCGTCAGCCTAGAGGAAGAGTGGGTGTACCACGACCAGATATCGTGGATGGACAAGTACCTGCCGTCGCGCTTCATGGGGGTATCGAGCAATGAATACTGCACAGCCTGTATCAGCGAGTCAAACGCCATGAGCAAGACTGCAGAGGCATGGAGCGCAGGCATAGGATACCACTTTTCCACAGACAAATACATCGACCTACCGGCATGGTTTGACAGCTATGCTTTGCAGGTGGAAGAGGAAAGAAAAGCTAGGCAGCAGTCATAGGCGGGACGGTAGCGCGATTTGCAGCTTGTCGCAAAAAGATCGTCAGCAGCTTGTCGCAAATGGTTGGCGCGTTCATCCTGACGTCGGCCGCAGCCAGCTTGTTTGATCCGAATAGAAAGACGACCTCGTCTACTGTCAGGGAATTTTCCCTCATGAGCCTCAGCAACTCTGACTTGGGCGTGTGCAGGAGCTCCATTTTTCGTGGGCGTTCCAACTCCATGCGCATGAGTTTAGCGCTTGCTCTAAAAAGGTTGTTGCAAGGTGGTTCTTGATGTTGTCTCTATATGACTGTATAGTAGTTTAACACCTTCAACTGGACGCAGCCAAAATTTAGTTGCCTGTTTTTTATAGCGTGCGCCTTCTGTCGAACACCAAGACAGTAGTCAAAATAATGACAGACTAATCTATATCATTCCAAGCAAACCACATCGATCAAAGAAGAGATCGTTGACAGATGAAAGCTGTATGCTATAATTGCAAATTCGAAGTCTCAGGAGCCAACCGACAAGAGCTGGACAATAACTATAGACCTCATTCCCTGACCTTTGGCCATGCAGGGTTCTACATAGTCGACTATGATGACTAGAAGAGCTTGCATATAGCTTTTTGCCAGACCTGTCAGAACAGGTCTAATTCTGTATGTCCGACATGCAGATATTCTTCTACAAGAAAGCAGGCTTCACACCAGACCATGCTGGGCTCGTTGCACTGCAGGCATACCCCCTTGGGCACAACCTTTTCTCCACATGAGCGGCATTGCTTCCTTTGGAACTGCTTCGTCATTTCTAATTGCGTAACAGATTATACATATTGGGATGTAGGCGGCTATTTTCGCTCTTTGTATGTAGTAGTCTCTATAGACATCATATAATAAATACGGCACTTGCCGATTAGCCTATTTTCCTTCGAGCCATGCCCTTCTTTTTGTTTTTATTGGAATCTGTGCTCTTGTCCTTGGCAGCGTTTCTATCATACTGTTTGTTGCCCCTCCTGTTTCCTGCCATGAATAAGCACGGCAAATATGATATTTAGCAATTGATAGAGTCGCATCACACTCTGCCAGGGCGTGGCACTTGCACGTAATAGCAGGGCTGTCGTAGTATCGACGATGTGTTGTTGCTACTGTGATCGTCAGCATTTGATAAAAAATGTGACAGATGATGTGATAGATATACCCCTACTGGGCGTTTGATCTAGAACTGGCATTCATGCTTGCTAAATATCATTTGGCACATTCCAGGGCATGGCTAGGGCCAGATCGAATGTTTCGAACAAGACTGCAAGGAGGGCTGCTAAACGGATGAAAGGAAAGGCGGCTGGCAGGAGTGCGAAAGGCTCGGCTGCAAGAAGAACGGGCAAGAGTTCGCGGACAAGGATGAAGGACAGGCAACGCCATGTGAAGAATAGAGAAATCCTAGAGACAAGGAAAACGTCAATTGGAGACATATAAAGCAGGATAAAGTCGGACTTTGCCACGCCAAAATAGTTAGCTAACTCTAACCTTTTTACACGAGTGCAAGTACGCGTGCCGGCGACCCTGTCGCGCCGCCCAGCTTAAGTGGGCTGATAACCAACGTGAATCGTGTCATCGATATCTTGCTTACATTGCAAAGATTTTCTACGACCAGTATGCTGCGCGGCAGTAGGATATTGTGCGCAGTAAACTTGCTGTCAGCGCCTGCGTCGATGCTTGGTCCATCGATTGCAACAGCGTTGACCTTCTTCCTAGCAAGGTATCTTGCGGCCTGCTCTGACAGCCCCGGGTTTTCAGTCATATAGTTGCTCCTGGCCACGCGCTTTTCCCAGCCTGTGGCGATCATCACCACTTCTCCTTCCCTTACCGGCTCGTTCTCAAAATCTTCGCGCTCTATCAGCTGGTTTGCCCCCTTTGGCGCTTTTATCAGGACGGCGCTGCAGACGAGTCTGCTTGCAGGAACCATGTCGATGCTTGCGAGGCAGGGGGCAAAGTGGGAAGGGGCGTCGACATGCGTGCCCGTGTGGGTGCTCATGAAAACTGCCTCGGAGTCGTAGCCGTGGGAGTCGAACCTAGACCATGGGATGAATGAAGGCTGAGGCGACCCGGGAAAGACCCTTATCGAGGGCGTAATCCTCATTGTTAGGTCGATCACTCTCACCATATGCCAACTTTTGAAGGCAGAATGTCATTAATAACTCTGCGTGAGAGAGAATAATACGATCTGTTTAATTACTCACAGCACCATAATTCCATATGCCAACAGCATATGTGCTTATCAACTGCGACCTTGGTTCTGAAGAAGAGATTATCCGCGAAATCAAAAAGCTGCCAGAAGCTGTTGAGGTTTCCGGAGTCTATGGAGTGTACGACATTATCGCCAAAATCAGATCAGATTCGATGGACAAGCTCCGCGAAACTATAACGTGGCATGTCAGGCGCATTGACAAAGTCAGGTCAACGCTGACAATGATTGTGATCGAAGGGCAGGGCGAGCAGAAGAAGAAATGATGGTCATCGGAGCAGTCCCTTGACATAGCTCGCAGCAGTCGCCGCTTCCTCTTCGCTGTTGAAAAAGTGGGGCGCTGCCCTTACTGCTTTCTTTCCACCTCCGATATCCCTTGCGGCAAATATTATGTTGTCCTGTTCCAACTTTTTCACTATTGTTGACGAATCGGCTGCCGGCGTCATGAAAGTAACAATCGATGTCCGCTTGTTCTCGTCGCCCGGCCCATACAGCCTGACGCCGGGGATCTTGCCTATCTCGTCACGAAGGGCGCGTGCCACCTTCATGTTCTTTTTCCTGATATTTTCTAGACCTATCCTGAGGATGTACCTCAGCGAGGCTTCAAGACCGGCGGCACCGGGAAAGTTGCGAAAGCCCGCCTGAAACTTGGTAGGCATATCAAAGTACGCAATGATGTTCTGCTCTGAAAGCATGGCCGATTCGATCCCGATGGACGGCGGGGTCAGCATTTCAGACGCTTTTTTGCTGCAGTAGAACACCCCGATTCCAGTTGGGCCGCAGAGCCACTTGAAACCGGGAAACGCCATAAAGTGGCAGCCGATCTTTTTCACGTCGATTGGAATTGTGCCGGCGCTCTGGGCCGCGTCAACGCAGAACAGCGCGTTATTTTCCTGCGCGATCCTGCCAGCCTCTTCAAGCGGCATTATCGCGCCAGTGTTGTACAGCACGTGGCTCATGGTGACAAGCCTCGCGCCCTTGATCGATTTTTCAAGGTCTGCAAGGTCGAAGTAGCCGGTTTCTCCGTCTATGGCAAGCTCCCTCAGTTGTACGCCTTTTCTCTGCGACAGCGAGACCCACGGCAGGTAGTTGGCATAGTGCTCGTGCCTGCCGCCCCTCACTACTACTGCGTCGCCTGCCTGCCAACCGATGCCGTTTGCCACCATGTTGAGCCCTTCGGTAGTGCTCTGCACAAGCACCACTTCGTCGCGCTCGCAGTTTATCAGGTGGGCCACCCTTGTGCGCAGCTCGTCAAGCAAGGACATGACATAGTCAAAAGTCTGGGGCGCGTCGGGTCCGGCCTCTGCGCATTTCAGCAGGAAATCCGTCACTGCCTTGATCGTGGACAGTGGCGTTGGGGCAATGGCCCCGTTGTTCATGTAGATGGTCTTTTTTGTTACTGCAAAGTCACGCCTTATCTGATCGTCAATGTCACTCATATTATATCTAACCTCCTGCAATAGAGCAGCAATTGTCTGATAATAGGATATTGAGCACGCGTGGCTTAAATATGCTAATGTTCGGCGACCCGTACGCCAAGCTGTGCTTTGCAGCGCACCTCGTGTCGCAGTTTGAGAAGGTGACCTATATCGACCTTGACACGACGTTCACCGCATATTTCAACGCCGGGCTTGTTCAGGCAAAAAACAGTGTCGACATTTACCTGCCTTCTGAAGGCCGGCTCGTCCCAATGGTAAAGGACGTCCTTGAATCAATGGGGACAAGCTCGCTTGTGATATTCGACTCTGTCAACAGCTTTTACAACCTCTTCCGCGCGCAGGAGCGGACGGGCGGCCTGAACCACCTGCTTGCCGTGCTCTTGATGCTACTTGTTAGGCACGGCGTGAACCAAAATATCCCAGTGCTTGCGACAAGCATGCTGCGCTACAGGAAGGATGGCGGATGGGTCCAGTCGCCGGCCAGCAGGAGGCTGCTTCAGCGCAAGAGCGCAGCCAAGCTGAGCATCGAGCGGATAGAGCGCGACCTTGCCGTGACGGTGATAGGGCACGAATCGATACCGGCAGGAACGCGGCTGGTTTATAAAGATAGCCTGATCACAATTTGATATTTGCCGAAGGATGTGACCGCATAATGGGCATTGCATCAAGAATATGCTTGATGTCCATTCTCAGGTATATCATTATAGAAGTACCCAATAGAAGATATTTATGCATCTTTCTCGCATAAAATAGAGACAAAAGTGAATCCAGGAATTTATCAATGCGACAGTTGTGACCTCTTGTTTACCCTAAATCTGACAGGGAATAACATAAAAAGCAAACAGGTCATTCTTGCTATCAAGAATATAGGATCCATAACCATGCTCTTGGAAGCCACATTAGCGAAACAGTACGCATCCTAGAGTCGTCTATGGGCGGGATTTCAAAAACGAAGTTAATGTACAACACCTATGTTTCCTATAGCAAGCTCAAGCAGCATGTCAATTTACTCATTCTAAGCGGCCTGCTAGAGTATGACAGCATTGATCATGTCTATAGGACAACAGAGAAGGGCATTAATTTTCTGAACACATACAAACAGATCCGCAGACTGCACATACATGACTTTTAGTACCTTTTCAGTTTTTGCCTATTGCACTTTTGAAAAGAAGAAAAGAATCAGATGTAGATCTAGAGTTTGACGCCTACCAGTATGAACCCAAGAAGAAGGGCAATCCCAAGCACCCCAAAGCCTGCGATGAGGAGCGCCTTCTGCACCTGCGGGTTTACCGACCTTCCAGAGTGGTAGAGCATAAGGGTGCCGGCCATGCCGATGAAAAGTATCAGGGTGATGACCACAGTCTCGCCAATCGTCTGGACAGAGCGTGTTGGGAGTATAAAGCCACCAAAGTCCCTTCCCTCAATTATGGCGTTTATCATGCCTGACGCCAGGGCGAAAAAGAACGCGAGGTACCCTACCGCAACGATCCATACAACTTTTGAAGGGGTAGTAGTAAGCATGATGTCTTTATAACCCTTAAAATCCAGACTCTAAATAAACCTTCCATGACTACTCAGAAATGCGCCGCCTGCCACCGGACTACAATGTCTGGCAGTAGATATTGCTTGCACCACGGCAAAGCGTTAGAGAGTTTAACTAATCACTACAAGGAGTGGGTTGACGCATATGGTGGCATTTCTTGGCAGGACTTTTTGGACAGACTGTCGAGAATGCAAGAGACAGGGAGCTGGGTAAAAGAAGTGATTGCGGTAGAACTGAAAAAGTGAGAGGGTTGGAGATCTTACATCTCCATACCGCCCATTCCGGGCATGCCGCCCATGCCACCCATACCTCCTCCGCCTGGAGGCGCGGGTGGCCCTCCGCCGGACTTGCTTGAAGCAATGACGTCGTCGATCCTCAGGATCATGGACGCTGCTTCTGTGGCGGACTTGATTATCTGCTCCTTGACTGCAAGCGGCTCTACCACGTCCAGCTTGCTCATATCGGCTATCTTGGCGTTCCTTGCATCGACGCCGGTCCACTTGCTTCCCTTGCTCTGCTTTGAGCGGAGCTCGGTGAGTGTGTCTATCGGGTCCATGCCGGCGTTCTCTGCAAGCGACAGCGGTATCACTTCAAGGGCTTCTGCGAACTTTTCTGCGGCCAGCTGTTCTCTGCCAGAGAGAGTGCTTGCCCATTCCCTGAGCTTGGATGCTGCATAGGCTTCTGGAGCGCCTCCGCCTGCCACTATGGCCGGCTTTTCAAGGACATCCTTTGACACCATCAATGCGTCATGCACTGAGCGCTCTGCCTCGTCGACGACCCTCTGAGAGCCACCCCTTATCAGGATGGTCACGGACTTGGGGTGCTTGCAGCCTTCGACAAAGACCCACTTGTCGGTCTCCACCTTGCGTTCTTCGACCAACTCGGCACTGCCAAGGTCTTTTGCGGTTAGGTCGTCAAGGTTGTTGACGACGCGGGCGCCGGTGGCGCGTGACATCTTGCTCATGTCACTTTCCTTGACCCTTCTTACTGCAAGTATGTTGGCCTTGGCCAAGTAGTGCTGGGCGATGTCGTCCATGCCCTTCTGGCACACGACCACGTTTGCGCCGCTTGCAATGATCTTGTCTACCATCGATTTCAGCATGCGGTTTTCCTCCTCAAGGAACATCTTCATCTGGTCTGGAGAATTGATGTTTATCTTAGCGTCAAACTCGGTCTTTTCGATTTCAAGAGCAGAATTGATGAGGGCAATCTTGGCGTTCTCGATCCTCTTTGGCATGCCTCCGTGCACGACCTCTTTGTCAAGGACAATGCCCTTGATCAGCCTTGTGTCCCGGATGCTGCCGCCCGCCTTCTTTTCCACCTTGATGTCGTCGATATCAAGTCTGTAGCCTGTATCTGTCTTCTCGGCTACAGAAGTAGCCGCGGTGACAACAATGTCTGCCAGATCGCCGGCTTCCTTTGACACCAGCTTTGTCTGCATCGATGTCCGGGCTATCCTTGCCAGCTCGGCCTTTTCATTGCCCTCTATCTTTTGAGCGATGCTGTTTAATACCTCTATTGCCTTTGTCGCGCTCTTTCTGTAGCCGTCGACGATAATAGTCGGGTGCACATCCTTGTTGATCAGCTCCTCAGCCTTTTCAATGAGCGCGCCGGCAAGCACCACCACAGAGGTCGTGCCATCTCCAACTTCATTGTCGGTTGCCTTGCTTATCTCTACCATCATCTTGGCTGCAGGATGCTGAACATCGATTTCTTTTAGAATTGTAGCACCATCATTTGTTATTGTAACGTCGCCAAGAGTGTCTACAAGCATCTTATCCATGCCCCTTGGACCAAGCGAACTCCTGACTATCTCGGCTATCAGCTTTGCAGCAGTGATGTTATTCTTTTGCGCGTCACGACCCTTTGTCTGCGATGCCCCTTCCTTCAAGATTAGCACTGGGACGCCTCCAGCTGATCCCTGTTGTATTGACATTTTCTCATATTCCTCCTAAAATTGTAAATTTAATGGGCCTTTGCGGGATATTTTAAATTTGCTGCAACGTTGTTATTTTATTATTTCGTGAGCCTGATCCGGGCAATTCCGTTGAGGTACTGGATGTATTTCACCACGGGGTTGACCGCCGTCGCAGGGAGCTTGGCAGACATTTCGTATTTTCTTGTGCCGTGCGCGACTATCCTCACCTGCCGGCTGTCGGCGTCGTAGCTTGCTGTAATATCAGAGGCGTCCGACACGCCGCGGATCTCGGCAATCACTTCGTAATAGTCCGGACCCTCAATGACCTCTGGCGCAGCCGTAGCTACGTCCTCTATTCTGGGCCGGGTCTTTCTAAACATCGGGCCCCTGAATGCCGGCTTGGCACCTCCTGCTGCGGCCGCGATGCCTTCCTTGTATTTTATCGAGTCTGGGAGCGCCTTCCATGCAAGGCCGACTGCTACGCCGGCTACAAAGCCACCAATGTGCGCTAGGTATGCCACTCCGGCTGTGCCGGCTGGTCCCAGCTGACCTATCACAGCAAATATCACCTGCATTGCGAACCATAGCGGGATGTAAATAAGGACAGGTATCCTCACGGTATAGAGGAAGAATGCTGCAATTACAGTAAAGATCCTCGCCCTTGGGAACATGACCATGTAGGCTCCAAGGATGCCGGAAATCGCGCCCGACGCGCCGACTGCAGGAATTTCTCCTTCGCCTGTCGATACTGCATAGGCGCTATGGGCAAGGGCCGCGGCCACTCCCCATCCGATGTATATCAGGATGTACTTTATCCTGCCGTACTTGTCCTCGATATTGTCGCCAAAGACGAACAGAAACACCATGTTGCCAATGATGTGGGCAATGCCGCCGTGCATGAACATTGATGTGAGAATGGTGGGCGCGCTGGCCGGAAAGTCGTTGAAAAGCCTGTCGGGCACCGCGCCATAGGTCATAAACATTTCCTCCGTTGCGCGCTGGTCTGTAAAGAAACTGGTGACCGACGCCTCCCAGATAAAGACGATGACGTTTATCGCAATCATGCCGTAGTTCAGGTACGGTCTTCCATGCACGCGCTCTGTGTCATCATGGATTGGAAACATGTTTTTCCCTATGTCTCTAATTGTAGGATGTGTACTGACAAGAAATAAGTCTTTGCGCTATGAAAAGCCAAAAGGGTTCATGTTGGGCATGTCGCCGCCACCCTTTTCGCCGTGGGCCTTTCTTACATGGCGCTTCATCCTCTCCTTTTCGTCAAAGGTCATGTTGCAATGCGGGCACTTCCACACCTTCTGCTCATCGGCTTTTTTTCCAAAGAGTCCCAATGCTGTTGTTGTGTGTGATTGCTTAAGGGATTGATTAAAGTTGCGTTTTGGCAAATAATGTATAAAGCCTATATAATATTCTACCAGATGAATTTTATAAATGAATTTCGTCAGGCACTGTTAAGTAGATTCCTATTTGCAAGTTTCAGAGCCTCTAACTAGCCGCAAGTGGTCATGGTACCTTTTGCCAATGAACGCGAGCTCGTCAGGCTTATCGACAATCATTCCGATCTACATGCTTGGGCTCGGCGGTCAGGTAAGGGACGTGGCGATCGCGCTGTTCCTTTCAAATCTGGCAGTAACGCTTGGAGCAGTTTTCTGGGGTAGGCTGATTGACGCGATGCAATGGCGCAAGACCATAATCGCCGCCTGCTCGGCCGCCATTGCAATAACATGCGGAGCGATGTATTTTGTCTCAAGCATCCCAGTCCTCATGGTCCTGTCCGCGCTGGTCGGGTTCTTTTCCGTCGGGCCGGCGCCTGTCACAAACTTGCTTGTCATGGAAAAGTCAAGGAAGGAGGACTGGCTCAAGACATTCAGCTGGACGTCGTTTATCAGCGCCGCCGGACTTGTCGTCGCGATGGTGGCTGGATACCTGTGGCTCATGAAGTACGATGCCCAGTCGTACGCGGTCATATGCTCTGCGATAGCGATCTCTTCTCTTGCCCTGACTATTGTATTTGTCAGGGATCCGCCGGCGACGCTGAAGCGCAGGGCAATAGCCATGTCGCCTGCCGCCCTTGTCGACCGGCTAAGACAGGTGCCTGTCATGTTCTTAAAGCCGGTGGCCGACCTGTCACTTTCAAAGCTGCAGGCAAGCGTGTCGAGAAAAGAATTCCTGTTCTTTGCCGGCACTGGCCTGTACTTTCTATCGGGCAACCTGCTGTTCACACCCTACACGCCGTTTCTGAAGGACAGCGGGGTCACAAACTCGCAGGTGTTCCTTGCATATACCATACTGCACATGTCAAGGGTCTTTTTCCTCCCATTCAACCACCGGCTCGTGGCAAGGGGCGGCGAGGAGACGATGGGCAGGCTCGCATACCTCCCAAGGATGTTTGGCATAGTGCTTGCAGTCGTGGCGGCGTTTCTCTTTGCCAATAACCCTGCATCAATACTGGCCATGACGGTCGTCGCGTTTGTTGCCGTCGAAGTCGGCTTTAGCATATGGAGCACCACCACTACCTCGTCGCTCTTCAAAATGATCCCGGACGGCAGGGCGGGAAGCGTGCTTGGGGTCAACAGCGCGATAATAGGCTCAGGTCTTTTGATAGGATCGATCGCCGCCGGAGAAGTTGCGGCGACATTTGGTTATGGAGCCACGTTCACCCTTGCGATAGCGTTCCTAGGCGCGTCGTTTGCGCTCGTGAGCAAACACTTCAAGCGGATCGTGGTTAAAGCCGCAGCCTGACTCTACTGTGCTTTTATTCCATCACAATCATCGTCAGGGTGGACTTGACGCCATTGAGCTTTCGGAGCTTCCAAGTGATCGTTTCTTTTACTTTTTCCATCGTGTCTGCTTCGACCTGCGCCACAATGTCATAAACGCCGTAAACCTGATAGACCTCCTTGACGCTGTCAAGTTTCTTCAGGTCATTAACAAGTGAATCCTCGCTTCCAAGTTCAGCATTCATGAGAACAAAAGCTTTTGGCATAGCATTGAATAATGTCTGGCGTATAAAAACCTGATCTAAAAAGGTCTTGTACAGTTAATCGCTGCTGCCAGCAGCTATCAGCTCACGCCAGTTCAACCCTACAAGTACCGCTCCAACTGAACCTGCAGCCAATCCTGCCAAAAGGTATTGCATCGATGCTTCAAAATACAGCTGCGGAAAAAGTGCTCTTCCGCCAAAACATATTGTGTCTGCATATTCAAGCGCCCGGCGCTCTGCTTCTGCCTGCTGCTCAAGATACTGGCCATAGTTGTCAAGGCTGAACTGCACAAACGGTATGGCGGCAAGCATCAACACAAGACCTACAAAAGCAAGTTTTTTGTTCATGTGCCGTCCCAATGATGGCCTAGACTTCGTGCTTTAGCTTGCTCTCGTCAAACGGGCCGGCCTTTTCCCACTGGTAATTGAACAGGTCGGCGCACCATTCAAGGAATTCCTTGTCCTCGCCGTAAAACATCACGTTGAGGTCTGGCTCGCCCTTCATGTTAGGGAACAAGACGCACCCCTGCTTTTCGTTAAAGATCATCATCACCTTGACTTCTGGAAGCATCCTACGCTCAACCAGACCCTTGCTGATAAAGTTGCGCCAGCCGACTTTCTGCAATAGCTGCGTCCTGCCCTTTGGCACGACCGAGTTGCTCGCAAAAATGTAGTGGAATTTCACGCCTGCTTCCACCCTGCTGCTGACGGTCTCGATGAGGTCAAGGGGCACCTGAGCCATTATCTCCCTGATGTATTTTTCAGATTCAGAGTAAAGGTTCTTCCAGCGCTGCAGGATCGCCATCACGCCGTGCACTATTTCGCAGTTCTGCAACGCGCCCATCCTCTGGATGAATTTTGGCGGGAGGTCGCCCAAGCTGTGGTCTAGGAAAAAGTCCCTGTTGCGGTACAAAAAGTCATAGCCAGAGATCATGGTGACGACCGTCCTGCCGTAGGCAGTAAGCACCAGCTCGCCCTCCTTGTCCTTTGCGACGAGCCCCGAGTCTACAAGGCGAGTCATGTTCCGGTGGGCCTCCTGCATCGTGGCGTCCAGCTCTGACGCAAGCTGGGACAACCGATAGTTCTTTTGGCTCAGCTTTGTCAGCATAGAGAGGCGGAGGTCGCCGGCAAGCTCGAAGAATAAAGACCCAACTCCCTCGTTGGGCTGCTGATCAGACATCCCTGCTGCATTTACACACGCCACGGGTTTAAAAACGTGTCAAGCATGATGAAGAGATGATACAAAAGGATACTATTGCATTAGCACAGTATACCCTCCCTCTCCGTTTGATATTCTATGTCTTAAATATATGCATAATTATTGAACGCCATTAACCTGTGTCAATAACAGCAATCAAGTCTATCAAACAGCCCTACATCCCAACTCATGGAGACATTTAGACGCATGACTAATGATTGTATTCGCATAGGATTATAGAATGACATTACTTCAATGAAGAAGCTCTGTCAATTCTCGTACAAACCGCGAAATATAATATTGTAAACTATTACCGATTATGCGCAATTTCTAAAGCTGCTGGCATATTGACAAGTACATTATCTTTTCAAGATACCTACACATTTTGAAATATAAATCCCAGTATCCTTCTAAGAACTTGCCGTCTATATCGCGGTATTGCTCCTCAAGAAAACCCGAATCTTTTGTCAATCGCTCAGCCGCCTGAACTATTCTTTCAGGTCATTTTTGGAACCTTGAAATATAGTTTCTTTACTTCTTGTATCTGCTTGGCATCTTGTATTTGTTTTGCGATTGCAAACTGCATCTTTGTTTTGCTAAGGACTGATCCTTGACTTGGGGATCAAAGGGAGAATAAACGAATCTAATTAGAAAGTCCGTGGGATGAATTTGCATATTTTGAAATTTATCATTGAGCCCCATAGCAGCTTCGAATAGCTCATTTGCTCGAGCTTTAATTGAGTGGGATCAGCTTTTCAAAGTTAATCAGCTTCCATTCTCCAAGTAATTTGAGAAGATGTCGATATTGCGGCTCCTTATCTTTAGAAATTCTATATCGAGTTGTACCAGTTATTTCCTCAACCTTCATATTTATGTGCGGTACAATGTTCACGATAGTATGTTTCATACGTTCGTCTTCAGCCGTCTGTTCCATTTCAGTCTGAGAATGAGGTATAAACTGTCGTAACTAAATAACTAAACCATAAAAACACATATAATTTGGCTAAAACCTCTGCTTGGCTGTCATATGGGAGACAAGAAATCCATTTCCGCGCTGGTAAACGGCGGCGAAGCCAATGCAGGTCCGCCTCTGGGTCCGGCGCTGGGTCCGATGGGCGTAAACGTGTTGCAGGTTGTAAATACCATTAATGAAAAGACTAAAGACTTTCCAGGCATGAAGGTGCCAGTCAAAGTAGAGGTAGACTCTGAGACCAAAAAGTTCACGGTCGAAGTGGGCATTCCGCCGACTGCAGCTCTGGTTGCCAAGGAGGCAGGCATACCAAAGGGCTCCGGGACGGCAGGCACCAACTATGCCGGCGACCTGACGATGGCCAGCGCAGTCAAGATAGCCAAGATGAAGATCGATGGCTCGTATGCCTTTGACGTCAGGGGCGCGGTCAAAGAAGTCATTGGCTCATGCGTCAGCATGGGGGTCAAGGTAGAAGGCAAGCCTGCCAAGGAGGTCTATGCAGACATTGCCGCAGGCAAGTACGACGACCTCCTAAAGTGACCTAGAACGGCACAGCAACTACCAACCGACAACTGTAAAGCTGAGCCGACATCCAACTTTTACCATAGAAATCATAATAACAGAGAATAATCCTCTATAACAATAGCGTATTACATGCCTCGGAGCGCTTTTTGTCTTGTTTTACTATTCCTGATAACAACCGCTTCCTTGGCAGTGCCGGCAGCATACTCGCTGCCAATCAGAGAATCCGGCCCGCTCACCTCGCTTTTCAGCAAGTCGCTGCCATATCTAAAGGGCGACGACATTGTAACCGTCAACGGCCTGCCGGTCGACAAGAACGCGATCAAGACGGATTTTGGAGCTATCGACCTCGGCAGGATGGAATACAATGGTAATGTCGGCAGGACGCTTGTCTATGGCTCTGGCAACATCGCGGCTCTTGGCAAGAGCGCGCACGTCGTAAGCTTTGGAGGATCGACGCAGCAGTATAGCCAGCAGCGGCTCCTTGGCGTGGCAGTATCGCAATCGCCATTACCCCAAAATCTGGGCTTTTCGTACGCGGCCGACTCGCCGCTTCAGTTCGACTATAGAGAAGATCAGATAGGAAGCCCCGGCAGGCTTTCTGGCTCGTCGATAATTGGCTCTGACAAGGTGGCCGACACGTACGACATCACCGGCGAAGGGGTGACGGTGGCCATAGTTGATACCGGTACAGACTTTTCAAACCCTGACATGATGCATGCCCTTGCAAGGGACGAAAACAGTGTTCCCATAATGCTGGACGCAGACGGACAGGGGATCGTGCTGACAAGGGCGACGTATGTGGCCAAGACAGACCCATCTGGGGCAATAGTGGACGGCGACTATACAGAAGACAGCCCGCCGGAAGGCTATACTTCATGGGCCTATGCCAACGAGACTGGCACTGTCTTTCTCAAGACGACGTTTGGCAACATACCCACCTACAACCCGCTCTACCCGATATTCGGCCAGCCTGTTGTCAATGCGACAGCAAGGGTTGACTGGATAATAGGGCGCAGTCCTACTGACTATATCCGGTCTGCAAGCGGCGTCTACCACTTTGGCATAATTTACCAGCTCCAGCAGCAGTTTGGCACGCTCACGTTTGGGCTCGTGCCGGTGCTTGTAGTTGACAGCAAAGAGCCAGGTGTGTACGACACGATAATCCCCGACATGTACTCTGGGTGGTATTTCTACACCCATAACGAGCTTGCGCGGCTGGCGCATGTGGAGCACCTTTTTAGCGAGCCCTCGTATGATTTTACAGATGATGTTCCCATCAAGCTTGGTGACGGCAATGAATTTCTGACATACGATTACAACGACGACGGCTTTCCAGACTTTAGCGCTGGGACTGCTGGTGCAAGGGTGGTCGATCTGTGGCAGGTGGTGGCAAGCAGCAACAAGACCAAGCCTGTCTTGGGCGAAGAGACTGGCTACGGTGGCGTGGTCGTTGCAGACCTGCTCGAGCCGCTCGACCCTGCCGGCAACTACTTTGGAGTAATGTACGACATCGCCGGCCACGGGACCGGCACCGCCGCGACAGTGGCTTCAAAGGGCGAGCAGCAGTACAACATTTACGATGACGGCACGATGTACGGCCTTGCAGGCATTGCTCCGGGCGCAAAGATAATTCCTGTCAAGGCGCTGTGGGCCGGCGATTCGCTGTACGGCTGGCTCTACTCATCAGGCTTTGATCTGGGCGAGGACGGCGTGTGGCGCTACAGCGGCGATCACAAGGCCGACATTATCAGCAACAGCTGGGGCGTCGCATCGTTCCCGCTTTTGCAGTACGGGCCAGGATACGACGTGCTGTCGGTGATCTCGTCGCTCCTAGTGGTTCCCGGCCTGCTTGATGACGATTATCCCGGCACGCTGTTTGTCAACAGCCTTGGCAACAACGGCCTTGGGTACGGGTCAGTGGGCGCGCCAAACGCTTCGCCTCTTGCTATCTCTGTCGGGGCAACGACCAACAACGTGCACGTTGGCTACAACGGCTTTGAGAATGTCACGCGGTTTGGCAACTGGGCGACTTACTTTGACGACGTGGCAGACTTTTCAAGCAGAGGGCCGGGGCTTTTAGGCGACCCCAAGCCTGAGCTGATGGCCATAGGATCGTACGCGTTCACGCCGACCATAGTGAACCTGAAGAACTTGAAGACCACTGCCGATGACTCGAACAACGATGGTGCGTTCGCGCTTTTTGGCGGCACCAGCATGGCCGCGCCGATGGTCGCCGGGGCGGCGGCGCTTGTGATCGAGGACATGAGGTCGCAAGGGAAGGAACCCGACCCGTTTGAAATCAAGACGATACTGATGTCGTCGGCTGTTGACCTGAAGAACGATCCGTTTGTTCAGGGCTCTGGCAGGGTTGACGCACTGGCTGCAATCAGGCTTGCAAAAGGTGAAAACGACCAACTCATGGCATACACTGAAGACACTGTTCCAAACGTGTTGTCCGCAATGTCCAAATCAATCCACTCATACAGCGACGTGCTTGGCATAATCGAGGGCGGACAGGGAGTAGCAGAGAAGAAGCTTGGCGCAGAATTCAGGGACGGCAGGTGGTTCGCCGGTCACATAAGTCAGGGCGGATCTGCCTCCGCGCAGATCGTAATTGAGAACCCGTCGGCAGAGGACATGGAGGTAGAGGTCACCGGCGCAATAGAAAAGCTCGTCAGCAGGTACCAACTGCACAACACGACGCGGCTGTTTGAAAAAGATCCACTGTACAGCTCGGTAGATTTTGGATACGACCCGAACTATTTCAGCATTGACGAAATGGGCGGCGTGCCGGACAACGCGGACCTCATGGTCGCAAGAGTCACTTTTCCGTTTGAAAGTTTCATGAACACGACAGAGTTTTACGCCGACCACTTGCGCATCGCTTCGGTTTACGCCTACGACTGGTCCGACAGCAATCTGGACGGCAAAGTGTCATACGCTGAAACCTCGATGATAAACAGGGGCGGCTCGTGGGGCACCGTGCAAGAGCTCAGAATATCAGATCCGAATGAAAAATTCAAGAACACCTCTCTGATAGGAGTGTATCCCGTCCCGACGGTGTTTTCGTTCTGGCAGGGCGACAGGCGGATAAACTCGACTGCGATGAACTACACGCTCACGATCGAGTTTTACGAAAGGCAGCCAAACCCCGCAATCACGCTTGACGGAGCGGAAGGAGACGGCAAGCTCACCCTGAATGTCAACTCCAACAGCAAGGAAGTGGTCACGGCGACCATACATGTCGCCGAAGAAACACTGCCGGGCATTTACTACAGCTCGATACTGATCAAGCCAGCAGCAGGTGAAAGTAGTAGCAGCAGTAGCAGTCACCAGATTGTGATGCCGGTGAGCTATGTTGTCACGAGCAAGCCGGTGCCAAAGGACGTGCCAGTGGTGGTGGTGCCTGACGCCAGCATTGGCGAGCAGGACCTTGGCCTGCGGCCAAACGGCTATGTGGGCGGCCTGTTTGACATGACTTCGAGGTATTCTGCCGGCGATTGGAGGTCATACCACTTTATGGTGGACGACAGCACGATAACATCAATGACGCTAAAGATATCGTGGCCGCACAACTCTACTAGCATCAGCGCGATGGCCTTTGGCCCGGACGGCAGGATGGTGGCAACAAGCGTACCCTCTGGCGTGTTTGAGATCTTTTCTGGGTGGCCCAGCAACGACTGGCTCGGGACGACCTCCTACAGCGAGGGCGGCGCATTCTATTTCAGCCAGAATGCCGGCGAGAACTCGACGCTGCTTCATGTTCCGGTGAACGGCACAGGCGTGTACTCTGTTCTCTTGCACAATACTCTGTTCCACGGAAACAGCCTATACGAGCCCCTGCAGGTAGAGGCCAAGTTCTCTACGATACTGCCAGACGGCGCTGCGCCGGCGATAGGCATAGACCTTCCAAAATACTTGCGCGCAGGAGAGCATAGGATTCCGGTGACAATCACAGAAGAGAACCTAGCCAGCTATGAATACGCGATAGACTTTGGCGACCCGGTCATACCAGACAAGGTCATTATTAGTGCTGGAAGCAACAACAGTACCTTTGATCTGGTTGTTGATACCACCGTGCTGGCAGAAGGTACTCACAGGCTACGTATAGATTCGATGGATCTTGTAGGCCACACCACCTCGTTCGTATCCACATTTGAGGTTGATAGGACGCCGCCAGTAGTAAATATCTACATGCAGGAAGATGCTGGCATACGCAATGCAGAGAACTATACGATAGTGACTGCAAGAGGCGGCGCCCTGATGTGGAATATTTCTGATAATAATGGCATAGTGTCGCCGGTAAGCATCACCGCTTATGATGGCAGCAAGATTCAATCGGAAACATTATCGTCTTCTTTTACGACACTCAATTCGACCTTGCCTGAAGGCGAATACCTCTACACAATAGATGTTCAGGATGTTGCAGGAAACAGGGTGGTTCAGGACATCAGAGTGGTGATCGACAGGACGCCCCCAGCAACGTCGCTGTCCTTTATCAACGCAAACCCACAGGACCTGAGAGACATGGTCACAGTAGTCTTGGGAACCGACGATCCAAACATCCGCAGCGTGACCCTGCAGGTGGGCGACAGGAAGAGCATAGACGTTACAGGGATGCCCGAATACCAGCTTGACACTACAGAGCTTCCAGACGGCGAGTATGAGCTAAAGCTTGTAGCGACTGACATTGCGGGCAACGAAGGGACAATAAGCATGCCCATAATAGTGGCAAACGCGGCTCCCCGGATCATGTCTGCCATCCTTGTCGGCCTTGCGGCCGGCGGTGGGATTGCAAGCGTGGCATGGTTTATTATTTTTACAAGACGCCGGGCCTCTGACTACCATCAATAAATCTTAAATAGTAAATAACTCACTTTTAATACCAGAGAGACACATGAGTGAGGACAAAAAGACTGCAAGCATGCACGCCGCCAGCAACAACCTGATCGAACTTGGAGAAAAGAACTTTGACGAGGTGGTAGGAGGCAGCAAGCCAGTCTTGGTAGATTTCTGGGCAACATGGTGCGGTCCCTGCCAGTTCATGCTTCCCATATTTGACAAGCTGTCCAAGAAATACGGCAACAAGGTGTCATTTGGAAGGCTGAACGTTGACGACAACCAAGGTGTCGCGATGCGCTACGACGTCTACGCAATCCCGACGTTCATCATGTTCATGAACGGCAAGGCTGTCGACAGGGCGGTCGGTGCAGTCGGCGAGAAGGGTCTGGAAGGGCTGCTCCAGAAGTACCAGTAGTGATTACAGGTACCCAAACGTCGGGTCGTTCTTTCTTTTCATAGCAACGAGCATGTCCAAGACCTCCTTTTCCTTTTCATTCAGCCGGTGGTTGAACCTCTCTAGCAGCTGCTTTGCCTGTCTGCTGTTGATGTCCGTATAGAATATATCGCCCTCGTTTATCTGCCGGCCAATGGTCGGCTCTTTTATCGACACTGCCACCTGCATACCTGTGGTAGCCTCTTCAATCGCCTTGCCGCTTTCTTGGATCTGGTGCACGGTGCCTACCTTCTTACCCTCTTCGTTGATGACCTGAACTTTTTGCCTCAGCCTGCCTATCTGGATCTCAGCTCCGAAGACTGCAGGGTCATTGCGCCTAAAGATGAACCCCTTCATGAACTGGAACTTGCATATAGGCGGCAGCTCGTTGAACAGTATCAACTCTTCGTGTTCGCGCTGGTACGCCACCCAGTCAGTGTAACTTCTGACAAGGTTGTAGATTATCTGCTCGTTGAAAATTTTGACTTCCCTGTCCTGAGCCTCTTTCTGCGCGTCGTCAAGCACCCTGACGCTAAAGCCCAGCACGACTCCAAGGTAGCGGTCGTTCTCCTTTACCGCGGACGCCTCGACGATGTCCCTCCTCGTGATGTTGCCGATGTCTGCCATCCTGATTGGCACGTTTTCCTTTCTCAGCAGGTCTGTTATTGCCTCAAGCGAGCCTATCGTATCGCATTTCAGAATAACGCCGGTGGTCTCGGTGTTGCTCACTATGGCAGTCTTGATCTCTGATTCGACAAGTGACTTTAGGTGCTCAAGCTCTTCCTTACCTTTTTTCTGATCGTAGACATAAAGCGGGCTGCCTGCAAGCACCCCTTCAAGATCGGGCGATGTGATCTTTAATCCTGCAGCCGCAACGACTTCGGTGACAGGCTTGAACTTGTCACGAGGATCGCGCATTTCATCAAGCGGCTTTGGAAGCAAAAGCGCCTTTGTCTTGGTAGCGACTGCACCGTCGCGCTTGCCTACAACCACGATGTCGCCATGCCGCAGGGTGCCGTCAAGCAATATGATGTTTGCCGACGGGCCGAGGCCGACCTCTTCGCTAGATTCGAGCACGATACCCTTTGCTGGCCCTTCATGCCGCTCGAGCTTTTTTGCCATGTATTGCTGAGTCAGGCCCACCAGCACGGCCAGCAGTTCGGGTATCCCGACGCCGGTCCTTGCACTGATAGGCACTATGGCCACTTCCTTTGTGAAATCCCTGACGCGCCAGAACGCTTCAGACAGGAACCCCAGCCTTGAGAGCGTTCCTACTACGGCGTATGCCTTTTCGTCAAGCAGCATCTGGACGCTTGGATCCTGCTTTTTCACCTCTTCAGAAATGAACCTGCCAGAGGCCCTCCAGCCGGTGACCATGTCGACCTTGTTGAGCGCCACGACAAAGGGCACCTTGCGCTTTTTCAAAATATCGATGCTTTCAATCGTCTGCGCTTCAAACCCCTTGTTTACGTCTACTACAACTATGGCAATGTCAGCTGCAGATCCGCCGCGTGCGCGCAGGTTGGCAAAAACTTCGTGCCCCGGCGTGTCAATCACGAGCAGTCCTGGTATCGGAGTTTCAGCTTTTGCAAGCTTTGCATAGAGGGGCCCAGTCATCTCCTTGATGGTTTCAACTGGGAAAAAGCTGGCGCCGATATGCTGCGTGATCCCTCCGACTTCGCGGGCCTGGACCGCTGTTCCGCGAATCTTGTCCAGTAGCGAAGTCTTGCCCGAGTCTACGTGACCAAGAACAACTACAACAGGCTGACGAAGTTCCACGTGTCAACCGAAAATGACTCGCGACTCTTTTATGAAGCTTTCAGGGGAGTCGGAGGCATGAATGATGTTGTCAGTAAAGCCAAGTCCAAAGTCGCCTCTTATTGTACCCGGCGCCGCTTCAAACGACTTGGTGGCTCCTATCATGAGCCTGACAGTATTAACCGCGTTATTGCCTTCCAAGATGCACGCGACTACCGTGCCAGAGCTGATAAAAGAGACCAGCTCGCCAAAGAACGGCTTGTCCTTGTGCACAGAGTAGAACTCTTGCGCCTTTTCCTTGGTAAAGTTATACGACTTTAGGTTCTTTATCTGGAAGCCCTTTTCTTCAAACCTTGCCAATATCTTGCCCGTCAGCTGGCGCTTGAACCCGTCCGGCTTGACTACAATAAGAGTCTGCTCGACTGCCATATTTTTTCATCTACTACTATTATTATTCTACTTTTTCATGCGTAGGCCGCCCTTTACATATCGGCTTGTCCACTTTAGCTTCCGTGCGTCGCGCTGAAGAACGCGCAGGTTTTTCTTGCACTTGCTAGAGCACGTCCACTGGACTTGGCCGTCGTTCCTTACAAGCATGACTCCGTGGCCGGTGGTGATGTGCCTGCCGCAGAAGAAACAGTTGCGTAGCGATGTTGCTGTCGTCTTGCTCATGATAACAATATCACCTTACCTTATCTTGCGGGCCTCCCGCTCCGTTTCCCTCAACATCAGGACGTCGTTCATCCTGACAGAGCCCTTGACGTTCCTTGTGAGGATGCGGCCCCTGTCCTTGCCTTCGAGAACTTTGACCCTAACCTGAATAACTTCACCTGCGATGCCGGTCCTGCCCACTATTTGAATGACTTCAGCAGGAACGACCTTTTCTTCAGCTGCCTTGCTCATCTTCTGTCAGCCACCGTTTCTCTACCCTTTCTTGGCCGCGCCCTTCAGGTTGCCAATTGAAGTGACTACCTGCTCCACGATATGCTGGGCCTCGCCAGGATCAATGATCGTCGCAGCTGCAGAGCCGACGTCGATTCCAAGTGACATGCCAAGCTGCTGCTTGCTTGGGACAAAGATGAACGGCGCGTTCCTTTCTTCGCAGAGGATCGGAAGGTGTGCCACCACTTCTGGAGGCTCGACATCCTCGGCAATTACAACAAGCTTTGAAATGCCGCGCTCGACGGCCTTTGTGGTCTCATTGGTGCCCTTGCGGACCTTGCCACTCTGCTTTGCTACGCGCACTGCCTCATAAACCGCGTTTACCAGATCCTTAGAAACTTCCATCTTGACGTAATATGGTTTACTCATTTTTGGTATCACCCATTGGGATCATCTTTCTTCTGTAGGATAGTAAGCGTATTAAAAACGTTGTCCATGCTTACATTTTAGACTGGACCAGCCTGCAGTACTCGTCAACCTTCGAATCAAGCAACGACTTGTCGGTCGATTCTGCATACATCCTGATAAGGGGCTCAGTCCCGCTCGGCCTCACCATGACCCAGGTCTCCTCGTCTATCCATATCTTGGCACCGTCCAGCGTCTCGACCTTTTTCGGGCTCCCATGGTCTTTGCAGGCTTGGATAACCTTGTCGACCACCTCCCTTGAAGGGCACGCAAATTTGCTCTTGTACTGGAACGTCTGTGGCAGCTGCGCAATGTGCTGCGAAAACGACATATCGACGGCAGACGCGGCAAGCATGTCAAGCGCAAGCGCGGTGGCCATCACCCCGTCCCTCACTTCGTTGAGTGCGCCGTACATAAAGCCGCCGTTTTCTTCAAGCCCGAGCGGAGATCTGCGCCTCACCATCTCCCTTGATACTTCGACGCTTCCAACCTTTGTGTAGACTACCTTGGAGCCGGCCTGCTCTGCCACCTTTTCCAAAATCATTGAAGTGTTTATAGGGCAGACGACTTCAGATCCCTTATGTCGGCCTGCTAGCAGGTGCCTGATAAAGAGCGCGCCGGTCTTGTCGCCCATGTATATAGCGCCCGTGTCGTCGCAAAAGATGCTCCTGTCGCCGTCGCCGTCGTATGCGACTCCAAAGTCGGCCCTTGCAGACCTAACAGTCTCTGCAAGCACCCCAAGGTTGTCAGGGGTCGGCTCTGACCCGCGCGCTGGGAACTCGCCGTCGATGTTGCCGTTTATCACGATCACCTTGCAGCCCAGCTTTTTGGCTACAAGCGGCGCGACGGCGGCCTGCGCGCCATTGCCCGTATCCATTGCCACCGTGAGTTTTTTCTGCCTTATCTTGTCAGCATCGACCAGCAAAAGCACCGCGTCGATGTACTTGCTTATGACACTGTCGTCAATGGAATCACGGCCAGTGCCGTCTATTTTTGCAAACTTTTTTGAATAGTAAATGTCCTCGACTCTCAACTCGTCTTCCCGGGAAATCTCAACTCCGTCAGAAGCGGTAGGCTTGATCCCGTTATACTGGGGTGGGTTATGGGACGCGGTTATCATAATGCCCCCGCGGTACCCAAGGCGCTTTGCAGCATACTGCAGGCACGGAGTTGGCACCAAGCCGGCGTTGGCTGTGTCAAGTCCGGCAGAGTTGAGAGTTGCCCTGACGAGCCTTGACAGGACTGGGCTTGACTTGCGCCCGTCGTGCCCAACTACGATCGGGCCCCTGCCAAAGTAGGTGCCCAGTGCGTAGCATAGGTCGATTACCAGATCGTGAGTGAGCTCCTGCCCGTAGACCCCGCGTACGCCGTTTGTCCCAAATAGCCGTTGCCTGGCCGCTGCTTGCATCTAGTTTTCAAATGCCGCTATACTATATAATCAATATTAGTTAGTCTGTGTCATAGCCGTCAGCGGGCTGCGACTCACTCCACGTCACGCCGCGAATCGTCAATTTATATTAATAATAGATAAATTTGGCTTGCCAGCTCTTGCAGCTTGGGCGGGGGTTGCCAAGCCCGGTCAACGGCGCAGGTCTCTTTTTCTTTTACAGCAAAAGAGAAGAAGAGTGCGAAGCTTAGAATGAGCCGGACTGGTTCCTACAACCCTGTTCCTTAGGGATTCGTGGGTTCAAATCCCACCCCCCGCACTTTTACACTAGTATGGTGCGGTATGAACAAGATCAAATACCTGCCTTAAAGCCTGTTCAGAGCTTTTTTAATGGCAAAAGAATGGACAGCGATTCCATATACAACTATACAACCAAGATACCTTCTATCAAGAGGCGGCTAGAGCAGTTTGACGATGATGATAAAACAGGAAATGGTAAAGTTGCATCAGAGTTCCTAGACGCACTTGGCGACCACGGCCTATCCAAGGGCAGGGTCGTCTATTATGCCGCAAGGCTACCAATTATCATGCAATGGTTTGCGAGCCGCCGAATAATATTAAAAATGCTACTAAAGACGATTGCAAAGATTGCGTGAGGAGCATAATATCTGATAAAAAATATGCCGGCAAGACAAACAGGGCTTTTGCAGAGGCGATAAAGAGGCTTGTACATTTTGCCAAGGCGGGGGAGATAGGGGAAAAGAGGGATGGAAGAGACTATGTCCCCGAAGTATCGTGGATAAGGCCAGAAGTATATGTCAAGAACGGCCGGAAGAGGGAGATAAGGCCCGGGGACCTACTCACCGGGGAGGAGATCGAAGCTTTGCTGGATGCCATACCAAAGATAAGCAGGTTTCCCGGCAGGGACAGGGCCATGGTGATGTGCCTCTATGAAGGGGCGTTCAGGCCCGGCGAGCTTTTGAACATGACTGTTGGCGGAGTACTATTCAAAGACAAGGTCGCCGTGGTAACGACGGTAGGCAAGACAGGCGAAAAGACGGTGCCTCTGTTGCTGTCGTACAGGCTGCTGCTTGACTGGATAGAGCAGCACCCCTTCAAGGACAACTTGGACGCTCCCTTGTGGTGGTCATTTGCAACAGGCAAGGGCGTTGGCTACGGGTACCTCCGCAAAGTGGTAAAGAAGGCGGCTTTAGAGGCAGGGATAAAGAAAAAGGTCTGGAACTATCTGCTGAGGCATACCAAGCTTACAGACGTTGCAAAAAAGCATCCTGACCAGATACTCAAGAGGTTTGGCAACTGGAAGAAAGGAACGGAGATGATGGACGTATACATCCACCTCAGCGAATCGGACCTTGAGGAAGCCGTTTTGAAGGAGCATGGCCTGCTTCCAGAAGGCGGGAAAAAGAACGGGCTGGCCCTCAAGACATGTCCAAGGTGCGGCGAACAGAATGCAGGGGCAAAGAGGTGTACCAAATGCGGCTACATAATCGACGAGAAGCTGGCAATCAAAATAACACAGAGGGAGCAGAGCACGCTTGAAGGACTGACTAGAACGGTAAAGGAGCACGAACACGTACAGAAAAAAGATATTTCGGATGCTGGAAGAGCTGATGATGACCGGAACAACGACAAAGAAGGCAGTCATCAGCTCTCCTTCTGCCTGATCTCCTTTATCTTCTCCAGGTCATTTCTCAGCCTCTCAAGAAGAAGCCTGTATTCGTCCATAGCTTGCTTTAGCTCCAGAAGCTTGCTCTTTCTGACAATGACATACTCGTCCTCCTCTCCCTCCACTTCTTCTTCCACGATGGCAAATATTACACACGGCTAAAAAGCGGTAAAACAGGACGTTGGCAAATCTACATCTGACTTTTTGGCAGGCGTCCATATTTGTCGGATGGATCGTTACATTTGGCGACTGATGATGCCTTACTACCTCTATGTCTCGTTATTGTCCATGAAGTCAACAGAGCTCTGTACTAAATGCAGAGAGCTTCGTCGCTCTAATATTGATGGCATAGAGCGCGCGCACATACATACACCGTTCGATCACAGGGGCTTAAAAATGACGGCGACCGATATCAATTCATTCGGTGCAGAGTTAGTCGGGTTGATTCGAATTCTATTTCATCTTTTCAGCGTGCCAGGTCACTTCGTGCTCATGCCTTTCCTTTTCAGAATTGTAGGACAGCATGCAGTACCGGCACTTCAGAAGGGGTTTGGGCTTTTCTCTTTTTGCTCCCCGCCCATTGGGTTTCTTGACTGCAGAAACATCATTATCCACGTCGGGCAGGTCAAATGCAGCAGGGCGTAGTGGCCTCCTTCCACCACGCCCGTCGTCGTCCAACAGCCTGACACTTCCATTTTTTACACCCATCCAGTGTTCCAGCAAGAAGTTCCAGTCATAGTCCATGTCGCTGAAATAACCCGCTTCTTCAACCAGCTTGGTATATTTTACAGAAGGGTTCGAGACTGCTCTAAAGTCGTAATCACTTGAAAGGCGGACGGCAAACTCTTTTCCCTGCATATCGGACCAGAATTGTATCTTGCGTATGTTGGGGCCGGAAGAGAACACGCTCAGTTCACGCCTTCACAGTCTCCCATTTATAGAGATTGTTTCTAGTACTTGCCATATTTGGGTCTTCATAACATAGCTGCATAACTGGCATGATTATTACCTGGAGCCATAACACGCTTCACGATGTCCTCTCAGCAAGAACTTCAAAATGCCTTCCCTTTCAGCTTCGCAGTTTGTACGGGTTTTCTCCATCTCCTTCTCCAATGCAGAGCAGAGGCGGCGTGGCTGTGAAACAGTTCCTTCAGCGTCCGTCATCCTTCGTCAAACCTCCTCTTGTTTTCCCCGTCCCTGCTTTTTCGTGCAACCGACTTTCGATATTCCTGTATGGCCAGCCTCACAGCATGGCTCAGCGAAGCGGCCCTGCCGGAATCTTTCATCTGTTTGAGGAATTGATAGTTATCGTCGTTTACTGTGAGATTGATTCTGGGCATACGTGCTATACACAATCCTACACAATAGCTGTATAATATAAAGATTGTGTAGAACAATGCCTTTATGATACATTCATACACAAACATACACAAACAAATGAAAAGATTGCAGATAACGCTGGAAGACGATCTGTACCAATGGGTCACAAAAGAGATCGAAAGATTGAGGTTTGGAAGCTACTCGCATACGATAAATTTTGCACTGAAACAATTGAAGGAAGCAGAAACGACATCCAAGGATGGCAACAGAAAATAGAATTCCAGATTTTTCACCATCGGTACACTTGGAGAATGCACGCTCACTAGCAAGAACGAGGAAAGGAGAGGCACGACTGCCGCGCCGGCTCTGCTCCAAGACTGTCTGTCCTTGATGAAGCGCACCAAAAGAAAAAAGTGGTGATGCCTGGCGCCGGTCAGTCTACGCAGACTTGGTCAGCACGGCATAACTGCCGGATTTATCTCCACCTTGCCATGTTCTACATACACCACAAAAGGAGTGATAGATTATCATATGGCAAGACTAGTGAGAAAAGAAGACAAAGGACCGATGGCTGTCAAGGTAGGAAGCGAGACAAAATGGATCTGCATGTGCGGGCTTTCTGCAAACCAGCCGTTCTGCGATGGTTCGCACAAAAAGACACTGGACGAGCAGGAAGGCAAGGTATACATCTACAACAAGGACGGTACAAGGACAGAGGCCAAGATGACCTAGTAGTATAGATTGGTAGTGGCTGTTCTAAAATACCATATTATTTTCTATCTATAGAGGGCTGGAATAATTGGCTTTAAAAGCTCTTTTCGACGTCTCTGTCCTGTCAGTACTATACTGAGCACCGTTCCAGATCACCTACGTTGACATTTGCCGTAACAATGGAGTTATTCACAGCCCTCTATCTATATTGAAAAAAAGCACACTCTCTAGCTCTTTTTCAGATATGTAGAGATGTATGCAAGGCCACCTGCCAACACCCCTATGCTGAGCAAGCCCGCAGAAGTTGCGATTGGAACGATAAACTGATCCATGATGGCAGGGTTGGGCCGTAGTTCTTCTCCGCCTGCAACAACATCGAGCATCCCCGAACCTGCAAGGCCGGCAAATATCATGCCAATTGTTGCCGCAGCTCCGCCAGCATTCATCCCAATAAGATGTACCCATGCCAGAACAGACCTAAAGCCATGTATGCCCTTTCCCAGGTTCGCTTCAAGATGATTGTAAAAAACCGCAGTTACTGCTATCGCTATAACTAGAATCAGGTACAAGATGTATCCTAAAAAGAACCACTTGGCAGGTCCTTCAAAGGAGAGAGACAGAAACTGGATAATGTTGATGTTAGAAACGAGCATCTGGGCGACTACTATGGATATGGTCAGTCCCATTACAACTGCGCCCTGAACTATGGCAGCTATTATGAATCTGCTGGACCATACGCCGGTCTTCTTGACAGTTTCGCGGGCTGTCATACAGGCATCTCTACCTTCAGCTTTTGCCACTTGCTGTCAACTGCAGAGACGACCTGTCTACCTTCATGCCGCCTCCTTGCACCGTTGATAGCCACCAAGGTTAACAATCCAAGCAGAATTGTAGACCCGAGAACGACGGAGACAGTGTCTACGATGTTCATCGCGGAATATTCACCTCTCACCTTTCACCTCTCCGACCAGCTCTCCGTGGCCGTGCATCTTCTTCTTTTGCGCAAGCCTCAAAGCTACTTCCATGGCTACAAGTGTCGGTACGAAACCAAGTGCTATCCAAACAACAGATTCGAAAGCGTTGTTCATCATGGAAGTAAAGTTGCAAAAATTAATGATTAATTGTTCTGTATTTTGCTTTTTACTGCTCAGAACTGTTTTAGAGTAGTCATAAGCGATTAGTGTTGTAGCAAAGAGCTAATAACAAACAATTTGAAACCGTGCAGGAAATGTCAAAACAACTAAACTTGACATTATTTCTTCTTCGTCATCATCCATCTATCTATTCTTGATAGAAGGCGATATTGTATGTGTTCTACATAGGATATGTTTTTGTCCCGGTCTATTCAGTGTTGTATTACATGCCTCGTTCACAGGTTGACTGGAAACCTCGACAGCAGAGCAAGAATCAAAGATGACGCTATGGGGCCACACCATCAACCTGCCTGTTTGCGATCAGAACATGTAACTCGACACATGGCTGCTTCTCCTCTTTTGCCCTAACTGCGTGCCGCCTTTTCTTTCTTGTGTCCGTCTAATATCCCTCTTTTTTCTCTATCAGAGAATGATGAACAAGCCGTTATCCCGAAAAAAATAAACCCCTACAGGCGATACTTTGCCGACCGAACTATGGTTCCAGATAGCTTTGGAAACAGCATGACGTCGGACAGAAGAAAGAAAAAGTTGGTGACGGTCGTCGGCGTGGCTGCAGCGCTATTGCTGGGCTTTGTTTTTGCCACGACAGCCACTGCCAACACAAACAACATAGCAGCATATGCGACGACGACAGCAGAAACAACAAGTACAGGAAAATTGACCAAGGCTGATGCAGCTAGAATAGTCCCACCAATAGAAGATCCGCCCTTCTTGGTGCCGTTCTCCCAGGCTGCTGCAACCGTTGAAAAAGAGTTCCCGATAGCAAAATTGCAAGCGGTGAGAGGCAGTACATTGTAATCAGGGATAAGAGTCATCCATCAGGGAGTCCTTGGCATAAAGAAGCAGGTGTAGATAACAGTACGGAACAGGATCAGGTAACACCTGCCTACATATTCCAGCTGACCAAGACCGACGACAAGGCCCTATACCAGATGACGGTGGTGGTGAACGGGACTTCCGGAGAGATAATTC